>Ga0182743_1000051_pt1 | contig 236407 bp, 224 predicted proteins | sample eDN3rd30CKraftOP_FD_128522 | JGI IMG/M metagenome (GOLD analysis project Ga0182743, IMG submission 128522) | Enriched Organic Plus compost microbial communities from Emeryville, California, USA - eDNA 3rd pass 30_C Kraft OP (version 2) (version 2) ...
CATGATGGCTCAGGAGTTCTACCACCGGCACCCGCAACGGGTCGCCAGCCTGATCCTTTCCGCCACCAGCGGGGCCTTCGGCAGCAACGATCCGCACTGGACCGAACAGTTCCTGCGCCAGCGCACCGAAGCCTTGGACCAGTACAGCAGCTTTGCGCAAGCAGCCCCCACCCTGCTGAGCGACTTCATGGGGCCCGATACGGCCCCGGCGATGCGCAGCCTGGCCTCACTGGCCGCGCGGGACATCGACGCCGAACGCTATCTGGAATACATGCGCCTGCTCGTCACCTTCGACCGCAAGGCTGAACTGGGCGACATCGCCGTCCCCACCTTGCTGCTGGCCGGCGAGTTCGATACGCAAGCTCCCCCGAAAGGCATGCGGCGCATGGCGGAACGAATCCCGGGCGCCCGCTTCGTGGAGCTCGCCGGCCTGCGCCACATGGCCAACCTAGAATCCCCCACCGCCTTCAATGAGGCGGTCGAAACCTTCCTGTCGGCTTTGCCTCGATCAGCCGGCGCTTGAAACACCCCTGGATCACTCATGGACAGCAGCTATCTCAAGCAATACTCGAAGTCAGCCGACGCCAACGCCTTCTTTGACGGCGCCGCCCTGACCGACCAGCAAAAACACCTTCTGGCCAAAGTCGACGAATACGGCGTGGCCTGGGCCGAACGCGCCTTCACGCATGATCGCGAGGCCTCGTTCCCCACCGAGAACTACAACGACCTGAAGGAGATGGGATTTCTAGGCCTGTGTGTGCCCCAACGCCTTGGCGGCCTGGGCGCGGACTACCGCACTTATGCGCTGGTCGCCTCGCGCATGGCCTATTACTGCGGCTCCACCGCCAACACCTTCAACATGCACAATGCGAACGCCCTGTGGACGGCCGACATGGTCGACGCCATGGAGCTGACCGACGAACAACGCAACTCGCATGAGCAACACCGCGCCATCCACTATGGCAACATGCTGGCCGGCAAGATCTATTCTCAACCGTTCTCGGAAGGCAGCGGCGCCGCGGCAGGCAAGCACCCCTTCGGCACCATTGTTCGCCGCCAGGGCGACGGCTGGGTTCTCAACGGCAAGAAGATTTTCGCGTCGCTGTCAGGCCATGCCGACTACTACGGCGTGCTGTGCACCGAAGACGTCCCCAACCCCAGCTATGCCGATACCATGTTCGTGGCCGTGCCGGCCGATGCGCCCGGCGTCTCGGTCGTGGGCGACTGGGATCCCCTGGGCATGCGCGCCACCGTGTCGCGCACCCTGATCTTCAAGGACGTCTATGTGCCGGATACCGCGCAACTCATGCCCCGAGGCGTATACATCAAGGCGGCGGCGCAATACCCCCATATGTTCATGACGCTCACCCCGTGCTACATCGGCGTGGCGCAGGCGGCCTATGACTTCGCCGTCGCCTATCTGCGCGGCGAAGTCGCGGGCGTGAACGTGAAGCGGCGCATGTACCCCACCAAGCAATTCGGCATCGCCGAGATGTACATCAAGCTGCAGCAAGCCTGGGCGCTGTTCCACCGCGTGACCTCCGAGTTCAAGCGCAACCCGTCCCGCGCCGAGCGCATGCGCGCCTATGCCTGCCAGTACACGATCATGGAATATTGCGCCGAGATCTGCGCCGAAGCCGTTCGCGTGTGCGGCGGCCAGGCCATGCTCAAGACTTTCCCGCTCGAACGCATGTACCGCGACAGCCGCTGCGGCGCCCTGATGCTGCCCTGGACGTCCGAAATCTGCATCGACCGCCTGGGCCACGGCCTGCTCTACAACGAAGGCGAACGCGACGAGTAATCGTCGCCTCGCATCCAGGAGACCGACATGATCCATGCCCACGCCTGCAGCACGCCAACGCCCCCGGCGCAGCCCGCCAAACCCGAACTTCGGCATGCCTTCGGACGCTTCCCCACAGGCATCGCCGTCATCACCATGCTGGACGAGCACGGCGCCCCCTATGGACTGACGGTCAACTCGTTCACGAGCGTTTCTATGGAGCCGCCCATACTGAGCTGGAATGTGGTCCGCGGCACTTATGCCCATGCCAGCGTCAGCCGGGCGGGCCGCTTCGCGGTCAACATCCTCGCCCGCGAGCAGCGCGGCGTGGCTCAGCAGATGACCGGTCCCATCGCGTCGCGCTTCGAGAACGTGCGCTACACGCCATCGGAAAGCGGCTTGCCGCTGCTCGATGGCGCGCTGGCGAGTTTCGAGTGCGCGCTGCACGGCATGGTGACGGTCGGGGACCACGACATCATCCTTGGCGCCATTGAAAATTTCCGGCATTGCGAAGGACGCCCGCTGGTATATTGGCAGGGCTCGTACGCAACGGCCGCGCATTACGATTCCGAACAATAAATAAGGGATTCAACGCAGTGCCAAAGCGGTCGCTGAACGGCTATGCTTCCGCAGCACATTATCGGAACACCGATATCCGTGACTGACCATCATCAAAAATCTGGAGACTCATACATGAAACACCGCTACACCCTGTCCGCCATCGTCACAGGCCTCGCCCTGGCCGCCGCTACGGCCGCAGCCCAGGCGCAGATCAAGATCGGCGTGGTCACCTCGAACACCGGCCCCGTCGCGCTCATCGGCATCCCGCAGAAGAATTCCGTAGCCCTGCTTCCCAATGAGATCGGCGGACAAAAAGTCGAGTACATCGCTTATGACGACGGCAGCGACCCCACTGCCACAGTCACGGCCGTCAAGAAACTGATCACCGAAGACAAGGTCGACGCCATCGTCGGCCCCTCGAGCTCCCCGAACGCCATGGCCGTCCTGGACTTCATCGCCGAAGCCAAGATGCCCCTTCTGGCCCCGGTCGGCACCATCGCCATCGTGCTGCCCATGGACGACAAGCGCCGCTGGGTCTTCAAGACCACGCAGAACGACGGCCTGGTTGCCAATGCGCTCATCAAACACATGGTCGCGCACAACGTGAAGACCCTGGGCTTCATCGGCACGGGTGACACCTTCGGCGAAACCTGGCACAAGGTCATGACCGACCTGCTGTCCAAGACGGACATCAAGATCGTCGCCAACGAGCGCTTCAAGCGGCCCGACACATCAGTCACCGGCCAGGCCCTGCGCGTGCTTGCCGCCAAGCCCGATGCCGTGCTCGTCGCTGCACCGGGAGGCCCGGCCGTACTGCCGGAAGCCACCCTGGTGGACATGAACTACAAGGGCACCATCTACCAGACCCATGGCGCCGCGCTCAACGAATTCATCAAGCTGGGCGGCAAGAAGGTCGAGGGCACGATCCTGGGCGGCAGCGTCATGCTGGTCCCCAACGACATCCCCGACAGCAACCCCGCCAAGAAGGTCGCGCTCGACTACATCAATGCCTACAAGCAGCGCTACGGCAACGAGCCCGCCACCTTCGGCGGCAACATGTACGACGCCGGCCTGCTGCTTCAGCGCGCGATCCCCGATGCCCTCAAGGCCGCCAAGCCTGGCACCACCGAATTCCGCGTGGCCCTGCGCGACGCTCTTGAAAAGGTCAAGGAACTGCCTGGCACCCAGGGCATTTACAACATGACCGCCGAAGACCACAGCGGCTTCGATGAACGCGGTGTCGAACTCGTGACCGTCAAAGACGGCAAGTGGGCTCTCGCCAAGTAATCACGCGGCAAGCCCCTCGCACGGCCCCCTCTCCGGGGGGCCGTGCCCCTTCCCCCAGCAAGCATTGAACCCCGAAGCCCCCATGCAGGACACGTCTCATTTCGCCTTGGTTTGCGATGCCTACGGCAATCCCCCCTCGATTCACGCAGAAGCCCGGCCACTCGCCGCAGACCCCGGACCCGGCGAAGTGCTGATCGACATCCAGTGCGCCGCCTTCAATTTCACCGACCACCTGCTGGTGCAAGGCCGATACCAGGACAAGCCTGACCTGCCCTTCGTACCGGGCCTGGACGCAGCCGGCATCGTGCGCGCCGTCGGACCGGACGTCAACGCCTTCAAACCGGGCGACAAGGTCGTGTCGAGCGGCGTGGTCGGCGGCTGGGCCACCCAGCTTATCGCGCCCGCACATCGCCTCGTGGCCGTTCCCGGCAATGTCTCGCTGGCCCATGCGGTGGGGTCGATCAACTCCCACCTCACGGCTTACCACGGGCTGGCGGACCGTGCCGCATTGCGCGCCGGCGAACGTGTGCTGGTGATGGGGGCCAACGGCGCCGTGGGCAAGGCCTGCGTGCAGATCGCCCAACACCTGGGCGCGGACGTGTTCACGACAGAACGCCGCCCCGACGGCAGCTTCCTCCTGGCCCATCCCGAGAGCGGGGTCAGCCACACAGCCACTCGCGACGATTTCAAGGATGGATTGCGCAAACTGCTCGGCAAGCGCGGCGCAGATGTCGTCGTCGACCCGGTCGGCGACCACCACACCGAAGCCGCCGTGCGCAACCTGGCCTGGCGCGGGCGACTGCTCGTCGTCGGCTTTGCAGCCGGCGAGATTCCGCGCATTCCGACCAACCTGCTGCTGCTCAAGGGCGCCTCCATCGTCGGCGTCTACTGCGGCGGCCTGCTCATCCAGGAAACCCCGGCCTTCACGCAGCAACTGGTGGCCATGCTGGACATCATCAGCGCAGGCGCACTGAGCCCGTCCCCCTACGAAACCATGTCCGCCCGCGATTTCCCCGCCATCTGGGATCGTTTCTCCAGCGCGCCTCGGGGCACGAAAGTGCTCCTTGGCTTTGCCTGACCCGGTACGCACGCACCGCCCCGAACACATAACCATATTCAAAGAGACAAATGAGTACCCGCCTTCAAGAATCGCTCGAAGACATCGAAGCCCGGCGCCCCGAAGCCCCATTCCGTCCGGTACGATTTGCTCCCGTGGAAATCGATCTGCACCAGCGCGAAGACGGTACGCTGCTGCTCTCCAATCGGGTTCCCCTGGGTTCCTTGCCGGTCCGCCAGCTCAGCGATTACCTGCGCCGGCACGCCGCCGAACGTCCCGAGCAGACCTTTCTGGCGGAGCCCCAGGGCGAAGGATGGCGGCGCATCAGCTATGCGCAGGCCCGCGCCAAGGTGGATGCTTTGTCCCAATGGCTCATCGACCACGGGCTTCCCGATGACCGCCCCATTTTCGTGCTCAGCGAAAACGGCATCAACCATGCCTTGCTGCAACTGGCGGCCATGCAGATCGGCATTCCGGTCATGCCGCTTTCGGCAGCCTACAGCCTGATGTCCGAAACCTGCGCCAAAGTCGCCGATCTGACGCGGCGATTCTCGCCCTCGCTGATCTATGCGGCCGATGCCAGACGCTACGGCAAGGCCATTGGCGTCGCCAAGCCCTTGTGCGACGCGCTGATACTGAGCGATTCCGCCGACACGGCTCTGGTCGACGCCACATTCGATGAAGCGGCCGGCACCACGCCGGGCACCGCCGTCGAACAGGCCTACGCCCGCATCACACCGGATTGCACGGCTCGGCTGTTGCTGACCTCCGGCTCCACAGGCAGCCCCAAAGCCGTGATCATGACCCAACGCAACATCCTGTCGTCGGGCGTGCTTTGGGACCAGGTCTGGCCCTTCCTGAACGATGCGCCGCTGACCATGGTCGACTGGCTGCCCTGGAACCACACCGCCGGCACCCACGGTTCGTTCAGCATGGTGCTGCGTCACGGCGGCACACTGTACATCGACGACGGAAAGCCCGTGCCGCAACTGATCGACCGCACGGTCCGGCACCTGCGCGAGATCAAGCCCAATGTCATGGTGAATGTGCCGCGCGGCCTGGACATGCTGGTCAGCAGCATGGAGGACGACCCCTCGATCGCGGAAGACATCTTCCCCAATCTGGAAGTCATCGTCTATGGCGGAGCGGCGCTTTCGCCCAGCACCTTGCTCAAGCTCGAACAGATCAGCGCCCGCGTCACCGGCCGGCGTATCCCGGTGACGTCGTCCCTCGGATCGACCGAAACGACCATGCCAGCGACCCTGATCTGGTGGCCGCCGCACACGCTGGGCACGCTCGGCCTGCCCGCTCCAGGCGTCGAGGCCAAGCTGATCCCCGACGGCGAGCGTTACGAGATCCGCTTCAGAGGCGACAACATCACGCCTGGCTACTACCTCGACCCGGCCGCCAACGCGGCAACCTTCGACGAGGAAGGCTTTCTCAAGACAGGCGACGCCGTCATTTTCGCCGACGCGCAGCGGCCCGAGCTCGGCCTGCTGTACTCCGGACGCATGTCCGAGAACTTCAAGCTGTCCTCCGGCACCTGGGTTTCGGTGGCCAATGTACGCAGCGCGCTGCTGGAGCCTCTCCAACCCTATGTCTCCGACGCCGTCCTCACCGCGCCGAACCGTGACCAGTTGGGAGCCCTGTTGTTCATCAATTTTGCCCGCGTACGCAAGGTCTTCCCCGAACTGGCCCAAGCCTCCGAGGCGCAGATGGTGCGCCATCCTGCCTTGCAGGCGGCCATCGAGCAAGGAATCTGCCGCCATAACGCGGCAATGCCGGGCAGCAGCACGCGCATTGCGCGGGCCCTGCTGCTGGAGCGCCCCCCCAGCATCGATGAGGGCGAGATCACCGACAAAGGCCACATCAACCAGCGCGGCGTGCTGACCCTGCGGGCGGCTCTGGTCGACAGGCTCTATGCGGCGTCGAACAGCCACGAAGATTGCCTGGTGCTGGAGACCGGCCGATAATCCCGACCTGAACGCGGGCCCAGGCCCGCAACGAGCTCAAAGGAAACACCATGACGCAGTCCGACTTGCGCCTTTTCGGATCGCCCATCAGCAGCTACTACAACAAGATCAAGATCGCGCTGATCGAATTCGACCTGGCTTTCGAAGAGATCCCTTTCATGCCGGGTGCCGGAAAATGGCCGGAATCTGGCAGCCCTATCGGCAAGATCCCCTTCCTGCGCCATGGCGCAGGGCAGGCATACGAGTCTCAAGCCATCGTGGAGTACCTCGAGGACATCCGGCCCGAGGGCGTGCTCTCGCTATTCCCCGAGTCGCCGCTGGAGCGCGCCCGCTGCCGCGAACTGATCCAGTACATCGAGCTGTATATCGACGGGTCCGCACGGGCCATCTATCCGGCCGCCTACTGGGGCAAGCCTCTGGATCAGGCCCTGTTGACCAGCGCCTGCGAGGGTGTTGAAAAAGGGCTGCTCGCGCTGGAGCGCCGCGCCTCGCTGGCGTCCTGGATGTGCGGTGAACAGTTCACCCATGCCGATGCCGCAGCCTGGGTGCATCTGACCACGGTGCGGCGCGCCATGCAGAACGTGGGCAAGACAGGGTTCCTGGAGCAGCGCCTTCCCGCCCTGGCCGACTATCTCGAACGGCTCGCGCAACGCCCCAGCGTCCAGCGTACCGAATTCGATCGCCGCAACGAGGCACGGCGCATCCGGGACCAGGCCGCCAGCAGCGCGAAATCCTGACATGGCGCGCACCCAGGCCCTGGACTACGAAGACCGCAAGCGGGACATCCTGCGGGCGGCGGCCGTGCTGTTCGCCCGACAGGGCTACAACGAAACGCTGCTCGAAGACATTGCCGAGCAGTGCGGCATCAAGAAGTCGTCCCTGTACCACTACCACCGCTCCAAGCATGCCATCCTGCATGGCCTGATCGAGTGGAAGATCGAGGATCTTGCCTGGAAGGTCGATGCCGCCACGGAGTCCGCGGCCACGCCCGAAGAAAAATTCCGCGCCATGACCGCTACACTGGTCAACGAATATATCCGGGTGCCCGACGAGATCACCGTGCTGCTGACCCAGACACGGCACCTGAACAAGACCGCCATGCGATCGGTCGCCGCCATCCAGCACCGCATCATCAACCGCATGGTCTTGCTCATCCAGGCCTTGCGCCCCGACATCGACATCACGCGCAAGAAGGTGACGGCGATGGCCATGCTGTATTTCGGAATGACCAACTGGATCCACGTCTGGTACAAGCCGTCCGGCTCGATCAAGCCCAGCGACCTGTCGGACACTATCGTGCGGCTGTTCCTGGATGGGCTGAATGGCCTGAGCGCTGCCGAACTGCAATGACTCCGGCCGCTTCCGCGCTCATGCCTTGAGCCTGCTTGTCCGGCAGGTGTCCAGCCAGGCTTCGGCCGCATACGACAGGTAATCCCCGCGGCGTACGTGAACCACCTGCCACACGACCTCCGGATCCCGCAGGGGTGCGGCCGCCAGGCCCGCCTTGGCGGCCTCGGTGACCAGATGCTCCGGCAGCAAGGCCACGCCCATCCCCGCCCGGGCCATCGCCAGAGTCCAATCCCAATGCCCGCTCTGGGCCGCCACGCGCGGCTCCAGGCCGGCAGCCAGAAATGCCCGGCGCAGCAATCGGGTCAGGGCAAAATCGTCGTTCAGCAGCACCAGGGGTGTTCCCTTCAAGGCAGCCAGCCTCACTGCGCCATCCGCCCCGATGCGCAACAGAGAAGGCACGCCCAGAGCCCAGACGCGAAACCCCGCGACGGCGTCCTCCGAAAGCCCCAGGTCGGCGTCGACAGGTGAGGCCGTCAGGCCGATCTCCAGCTCGCCCGCCGCCACCAGACGCTCGATCTCCTGACCGCTGCCCTCGCGCAAATGCAGGGCGATCTCCGGATATTTCTGGCAGAACTGCATCAAGGTGCGCGTGAACATGACATTGATCATGGGCGGAATGCCCAGCCTGAGCTCGCCGCGCCGCCGACTGCGTGTGTCATCGATCTCCTGGGTGAGACGCGCCATGGCCGCCAGGACATCGCGGCCTCGTTCGTTGACCACACGCCCCGTGTCGGTCAGGCGCAGCCCGCGGGAACCGCGGATCAGCAGCGTTTCGCCCAGCTCCACCTCCATTTGGCGAATCATCTTGCTGATGGTCGACTGGGTGACCCCCAGGGTTTCCGCAGCGCGTGTGAAGCTTTTTAGCTTCACCGTCTCGAGAAAGTAGCGCAGAGAACGGACATCCATGCCTTGATCCAATCATGAATTTCTAGAATGACAATGAAAATATTAATTCATGATGGCGATGCTACGCTAGGCCGACAAAAAGTAAAGATCGCCGCCTCGCACGTCCTCGCAATCGCGCAATCCATCATTCAAGGACACGAGCCGGCCCCATTGCACGGCACATCGCTACCCGCGACACCGCCTGTATCAGGAGCACACCATGCATCGAGATCGCATTCGCCACCCGGCGTTGCACGACAGAATCATGACCGCTGAACAGGCGGCGACACTGTTCCGCGACGGTATGACCGTCGGGATGAGCGGCTTCACGCGCGCGGGCGACTGCAAGGCCCTGCCCAAGGCGCTGGCCGATCGCGCCGCGGCCGAAGGTCTCAGTCTGACGCTGATCACCGGAGCGTCTCTGGGCAATGACAGCGACGGCATGATGGCCCAATCAGGCCTGCTGGCTCGCCGCCTGCCCTTCCAGGTCGACGGCGTCCTGCGCAAGATGATCAACGATGGCCGGGTGATGTTCCTGGACCAGCACCTGTCGGAAACCGTCGAGCAGTTGCGCGGCCACAACCTTCCGCCCATCGACGTCGCCGTCATCGAGGCCACCGCCATCACCGAAAGCGGCGCCATCGTGCCGACCACGTCAGTCGGCAATTCGGCCAGCTTCGCCCAACAGGCGAAACAGATCATCATCGAACTGAACCTGGCGATGCCCGCGGCGCTGGAAGGCCTGCACGACATCTACATCCCGACCGAGCGGCCAGATCGCGAACCCGTGCCCCTGGTGCACGTCGACCAGCGCATCGGCAGCGGCGCCATCGAGATCGATCCGGCCCGCATCGCCGGCATCATCATCACCGACAGCAGCGACAGCCCGTCCACGATCCTTCCCCCTGATGCGGAAACCCAGGCCATCGCGCGCCACATCATCCGCTTTCTGACCGCCGAGGTCGAGGCGGGGCGCCTGGAGCCGTCGCTCCTGCCGCTGCAGGCGGGTATCGGCACCATCGCCAACGCGGTGCTGCACGGCCTGACCGAAGGCCCATTCCAGAACATGACCATGTACTCGGAAGTCCTGCAGGACAGCGCCATCGAGCTGCTGGACTCGGGCCAGCTCGCCTTTGCGTCGGCCTCGTCGATCACGCTGTCCGCGCAGATGCAGCGCCATTTCCTGGCCAATGTGGCACGCTATGCCGACCGGGTGGTGCTGCGTCCCCAGGAGATCAGCAACCTGCCGGAGATCGTCCGTCGACTGGGCATCATTGCCATCAACACCGCCCTCGAGTTCGATATCTACGGCAACGTGAATTCGACCCACGTGAACGGCACGCACATGATGAACGGCATCGGAGGCTCGGGCGACTTTGCACGCAATGCCCACCTCTCGTTCTTCGTGACCAAGTCGACCGCCAAGGACGGCGCGATCTCCAGTGTCGTCCCGATGGCGACCCACGTCGACCATACCGAACACGACGTGGACATCCTGGTGACCGAATGGGGCCTGGCTGATCTGCGCGGCCTGGCTCCGCGCGAGCGCGCCGCGCAAATCATCGAACACTGCGCCCACCCCGACTATCGCGGCCCCTTGCGCGACTATTTCGAGCGCGCCTGCCGCCGAGGCGGACAGACCCCCCACCTGCTCGAAGAAGCCTTCTCCTGGCACCAGCGCTGCCTGAGCACCGGCACCATGCGTCCGATCGAGGAAGCCATCCCAGCGTAAGGCCCACGGATGCCCGCACAAGAACGGGCATCCCCCGATGATTCTGCCACCCCCTTTGCGAAAGCAGGCAAGGGGCCTACACTTTCTTCTGCGCCACACGATCCCCACCGGCAAAGATCCATGCATGAAGAAAGCCCTTCGCCCCGCCATCGTCCTGCTTGTCGTCACCGGAGCCGCCGCGCTGCTGGCGTGGCGGTATTTCTCCCCCGACCCGACCTCCTCACGCATCACACTCTATGGCAATGTCGACATGCGATATGTCTCGCTGGCCTTCAACACCAGCGAACGGGTGTCCGAAATGCGGGTCCAGGAGGGTGAAAAAGTCGCCAAGGGGCAGGCCCTGGCCATGCTGGACACCACCATGCCGGCCCTGCGGGTCGAGCGTGCCCAGGCTCAAGCCCAGGCGCTGGCGCAGGGCCTGAAACGGCTGGAAACCGGCACACGTCCAGAAGAGATCGCCCAGGCCCGGGCCGAGCTGCAAGCCGCCCAGGCCCAGGTGCGCCAGGCCACCCAGTTTCATCGTCGTCTTCTCGCTGCCGACGGCAGCACGGAAGGGCGCGGCATCGCCAAACAGGAACTGGACGCCGCGGCGGCTACGCTTGCCGTCGCCCAGGCACGCCAGGCCAGTGCGGACCAGGCCTTGAGGCTGGCCATCGCCGGCCCCCGTATCGAGGATATCGATCAGGCCCGCGCCCAGCTCAAGGCTGCGGAGGCCGATCTGGCCCTGCTTCGACAGCAATTGACGGACGCCACGCTGCGCGCACCGACCGATGCCGTCGTGCGCAGCCGCCTGATGGAGCCGGGCGACATGGCCTCACCGCAACAACCCGCTTACCTCCTGGCGCTGACCGACCGGAAATGGATACGCGCCTACCTGAGCGAACCCGACCTGGGACGCGTCAAGCCGGGCCAGGCCGCCGACGTGTCCACGGACGACTCACCCAAACAACCCTTGAAAGGCCAGGTGGGCTTCATCTCATCCGTGGCGGAGTTCACGCCAAAGAATGTCCAGACGGAAGACCTGCGCACGAGTCTGGTCTATGAAATCCGCATCAACGTGCAAGACCCTCAGGACCGCCTGCGGCTGGGGATGCCCGCCACGGTCTACATCGAGCCGGCATCGACCGGCGCGGGCCACCCATGACTTCGCCCGCACTGGCCGCCCAGGACGTCTGCAAACGCTTTCGCTCGCCGACCGGCCCCGTCCAGGCCCTGGACCATGTGTCGATGCGGGTCGAGGGTGGCAGCCTGACCGCGCTGGTGGGCCCGGACGGCGCCGGCAAGACGACCCTGCTGCGCATGGCGGCGGGCCTGCTCAAATCAGACTCGGGCGAACTGGCGGTGCTGGGGCTGGACGTTTCCCGCCATGCGGCCGAGATCCAGGCGCGCATCAGCTACATGCCGCAACGCTTCGGCCTTTACGAAGACCTCAGCGTGCAGGAGAACCTCGACCTGTACGCCGATCTGCACAATGTGCCGTCCTCGCAACGCACCGAACGCTATGCCCGCCTCATGGCGATGACAGACCTGGGGCGGTTCACCCGCAGGCCGGCCGGAAAGCTTTCCGGCGGCATGAAGCAGAAGCTGGGCCTGGCCTGCACGCTGGTTCGCGCCCCCGAACTGTTGCTGCTGGACGAACCCACGGTCGGCGTGGACCCCCTGTCCCGCCAAGAGCTGTGGGAGATCCTGACGCAGCTGGTTCGCGACGAGGCCCTGCCAGTGGTGGTCAGCACCGCCTACATGGACGAGGCCGCGCGCTGCGATCAGGTTGTGGTGCTGCACGAGGGACGTGTGCTGGCGCAGGGTACGCCCGATACCCTGCGCCGCGATGCCGAGGGGCTGTGCTATACGGTCCGTCCCCGCGAGGGGCAACCCGCACGCATTCTCCAAGCGCAACTGCTTGACGACGAAAGTATCGTCGACGCCGTTCCGCGCGGCGGGCTGGTTCGATTCATACACCGAGCCGAATCCGGCTCCGCCCCCGGGCCGGCATTGCAAGCCCTGCTGGACAGCGGTCAAAGCAAGAAGGTCGAACCCGAGTTGGAAGACAGCTTCATGCTGCGGCTGCACGATCGCCGCCGCCCTGACCCGTCGCCGCCGGTGCCGACGAATGCCCTGGCCACATCCGCACCGGGCCCGGTACCCGCCTCGACCGATAAACCCGTCATCGAGGTCAGGGACCTCGTGCGGCGATTCGGCGACTTCGTCGCAGTCGATCACGCCAGCTTCGCGGTGCGACAGGGAGAGATATTCGGGCTGCTGGGCCCCAACGGCGCCGGCAAGACCACCACATTCCGCATGCTCTGCGGGCTGTTGCCGGCAACGAGCGGCTTCATCCAGGTGGCGGGCAACAACCTGCGCACCGCCGGCGCGCAGGCCCGGCGCGGCATAGGTTATGTGGCGCAGAAGTTTGCCCTCTACGGCAACCTGACCGTTGACGAGAACCTGGCGTTCTTCGGCAAAGCCTACGGCCTGTATGGCAAGGCGCTGTCCAGCCGCATGGCCGAGACCCGGCAGCAGTTCGGGCTGCAGGACCTGGGCAAGGCCCCGGCCGGCCAACTTCCCGGGGGCTACAAGCAGCGCCTGGCCATGGCGACGGGACTGCTGCACCGACCGGACATCCTGTTCCTGGACGAACCGACAAGCGGCGCCGACCCGCTTGCACGGCGCGAGTTCTGGCGCCGCATCACGGCGCTGTCAGCCAGCGGAATCACCGTCATCGTCACGACCCATTTCATGGAGGAAGCGGAATACTGCGACCGGGTCGTCATCCAGGACGCTGGACGCATCCTGGCCATGGGCACGCCTTGGGACATCCGCCGGCAGGCGGGCGGAACCGCCGATATGGAAAGCGCCTTCATCGCCATTGTGCGCCAGGGGCGCCAAGCGCAATCCGCCGACGGCGGAGTCGGGGCATGACCTCGTCCCGCGGCGCTTCCTCCCGGCGCGTGGCGGCGCTGGTCCGCAAAGAACTGCGCCAACTGCTGCGCGATCGCAGCAACCTGCTGATGGGGCTGGCCCTGCCCATCGTGCTGATCCTTCTGTTCGGATACGGCATGACCTTCGATGTACGCGATGCACGCGTCGCCCTGGTGATGGAGGACCGTTCGCCCGAGGCGGCCGACGTCGTGGCGGGACTCGCCCTGTCCCGGCACATCACGCCAACCCTGGTCAACAGCATGCGCGATGCCGAACGGCGCATGGCCGATCGCAAGGCCGATGCCATCGTCCGCATCCCGCAGGATTTCTCTCGCCGGCTGGCGGCGGGCAAGGCAGACATCCAGGTGCTGACCTACGGCGTGGACGCCAACCATGCGCGCACCATCCAGAGTTATGTCGAACAGGCCCTGGCCTTATGGCAGGCGCGGCAGGCAGACCGCCGCGGGGCCGCCCACGGAGCGGCCGGCTTCGTCGTCCTGGAACCGCGCCTGTGGTTCAATGCGGCCAACACCAGCACCTGGTTCCTGGTGCCCGGTTTGATTGTCATCATCATCACGCTGGTCGGCGCCTTCCTGACGGCCCTTGTCATGGCTCGCGAATGGGAACGCGGCACACTGGAAGCGCTGTTCGTCACCCCGGTTCGGCCCATGGAGATCCTGCTCGCCAAGACGATCCCGTATTTCTGCGTGGGGCTGATCGGCCTGCTGATGTCCATCCTGGCCGCCCGTTTCCTGTTCGGCGTGCCCCTGCATGGCTCTCTGGGCGCATTGCTGCTGGCCTCGGTCCTGTACCTGCTGGTCGCGCTGGGGCTGGGGCTGTGCATTTCGTCCGTCACCCGCAATCAGTTCGTGGCCAGCCAGGTGGCCCTGCTCGCCAGTTTCATGCCGGCGCTCATGCTGTCGGGCTTTCTGTTCGACCTGCGCAACATGCCGGCCGTCGTTGCCGGGGTGGGGCATGTGCTGCCGGCCACCTACTACCTGGAACTGCTCAAGAGCATATTCCTGTCGGGCGACTTCTGGCCGATGATCCTCCGCAATTGCGCCGTGCTGCTACTCTACGCCATCGTGCTGATGGCGCTTGCCCATCGGCGCACGCGCAAGCATCTGGAATGAGCATGGACACCCTGCTGGCTTTCCTGCGCCGCGTCCTGAGCCTGTGCGGCAAAGAGCTTCTGATCATCCTGAAAGACCCTGCCAATCGGGCGTTGCTGGTCGTGCCCGTGCTGCTGGAGTCGCTGCTGTTCGGCTATGCCGCCACCTACGATCTCAAGCACGCCGCCTACGCCCTGCTCGACGAGGACAAGGGCCCCGCCGCTGTCGCGCTGGCCGCGCGCCTGGACGCCTCCGGCGGCTTCAGGCGGGTCGCCACCCTGCGCAATGAGACCGATATCGCTCCTGTCATCGACACCCAGCAGGCCCTCTTTGTCCTGCATATCGGCCCGGAGTTCGAAAAGCAGTTGCGCAGCGGGCAACCGGCCCCCGTACAACTCATCCTGGATGCGAGAAACTCCACCACGGCCGGCAATGCGGCGACCCAACTGGCCGGCATCGTCGAGCAATTCAACGACGACTGGCTGGCCCGGAACGGCGCCCGCGCCCTGCCGGTGCAGATCATCTCCAGAGCCTGGTACAACCCGACCAGCGATACGCGATGGACGATGATGACGGCGCTGATCGCGGCGCTCAGCATGCTGCAGACGCTGTCCCTGACCGCGCTTTCGGTCGCCCGCGAGCGGGAACAGGGCACTTTCGATCAACTGCTCGTCACGCCTTACACACCGACCGAGATCATGATCGGCAAATGTGTGCCTTCCATGCTGGTGGGCATCGCACAATCGACGATCATCCTGCTGGTGGGAAACCTGTGGTTCAAGATCCCAATGGCGGGATCCGCATGGGCACTGTATGGCTCCCTGCTCTTGTTCACATTGGCTGTGGTGGGATTGGGCCTGGCGATTTCGGCCTTGTCATCGACCATGCAACAGGCGATGCTCTATGCCTTCGTTCTCATCATGCCGCTGATGCTGCTGTCGGGCCTGGCCACGCCCATCGCAAACATGCCCCAGCCCATGCAATGGCTGACCATGCTCAATCCGCTGCGCTACGCCATCGATCTGGTGCATCGCATCTATCTGGAAGGCGCGGATCTGGGTGCGCTCGTCGGCGACATCGTGCCCCTGGTCATCATCGCCTGCATCACCCTGCCCCTGGCCGCGTGGCTGTTCAGGCACAGGCTGGAATAGTCGTGGCGCGGCACGGGCAGGCGAAAAAAAAGCGCCAGAGGCGCACGTGGGTCCCGGCTTGCGCCGGAAACCCACGGATGCCGTCCCTCAGGCGGCCGTTTCCTTGACCACGGTATTGCGCAGCACGCCGATACCGTCGACTTCCACTTCGACCACGTCGCCCGGCTTCATCCAGACTTGAGGATCGCGACGGAAGCCCACACCACCGGGTGTCCCGGTGACGATCACGTCGCCCGGACGCAAAGTCATCACCGTGGAAATGAAGCTGATCAGGCGCGCGAACGAGAAAATCAGCAGGCCGGTATGGGAACTTTGCATTTCCACACCATTCAGCCGCGTCCTCAGGCCGATCTCGCCCGCCGGCGAAAGCTCATCGGGCGTGACCATCCAGGGGCCGAACGCACCGGTGGCGGGAAAGTTCTTGCCCGAGGTCCACTGGTTCGTCACCGTCTGCCAGTCGCGCACCGAGCCGTCGTTGTAGCAGGACAGGCCGGCAATGTGCGACAGCGCCTCGGACTCGGGGATGCGGCGCCCGCCGCGCCCGATCACGATGGCGATCTCGCACTCGTAATCGAACTTGTCCGACTCGGCCGGACACACCAGCGGGCGCTCGTGCCCCGTCTGCGACTCGGGCACCCGCAGGAACAGGGCCGGATCCTTGGTCTCTTTGTGGTTGCCCTCAGCCCGGTGGGCATGATAGTTCAAGCCCACGCAGACGATCTTCTCGGGATTGGGAACCACCGGAAGAAACACCAGATCATCGACTCGGTAGTCGGCATCCGCGCCCCGGACCCGCTGAGCCAGGGCGGCCAGCTGATCGCCGTGCGCCTCGAGGGCGGAACGCAGATCCGGACACGCGGCGCCCAGCCGCGCACCCAGATCGTATACACGATTGCCTTCGACGATGCCGTAGGAAGCCCGGGTCGGAGTAACGTAAGAAGCGAGCCTCATCGATCAGGCCTTTGCGGAGCTGCAGCCGATATGGGCGATGGCCTCGATCTCCAGCAGGATCTCCGGCTTGGCCAGCGAAGACACTTCGACCAGGGTGCACGCCGGGAAGTCCCCGGTGAAGAATTCCTTGCGGGCATCCCAGATCTTGGTGTTGTTGCCGATACGGGTCACGAAAATCGTCATCTTCACGACATCGTCCATCACGCCTCCGGCCGCAACGACCAGGTCCTTGATCTTCTGAAAGACGACCTTGGCCTGTTCGTACTCATCGACACCCAATACGGTCTGGCCATCCGGACCGCGAGCCGTCATACCGGAAACATAGGCGATATCGCCGATCTTCAGGCAGTTCGACCACAGTTGAGGCGCAGGCTCCTTGACGGCCGGCGACAGAATGCGTTGCTTGTTCATAGTGCAGATTCCAATAAAAGGTTAAAGCGAAATCCGGCTATCCCAGGGAGATTCGCCGCTCCAGTTGATGCACACGCTTTGGCGGCGCATATAGGCTTTCCAGGAGTCGGAGCCGGCCGTGCGGCCGCCGCCCGTGGCTTTTTCGCCGCCGAAGGCCGCGCCGACGTCGGCACCGGTCGTGCCCATGTTGACCTTGGCAATGCCGCAGTCGCTGCCGGCTGCCGACAGGAAATACTCGATGTTGAACAGGTTGGTGCTGTGGATCCCCGAGGCCAGACCCTGGCTGACGTTGTTGTGGATCTCCATGGCTTCTTCCAGCGTGTCGTAGGCGATGATGGACACGATGGGCGCGAAGGTTTCATGCTGAGCGCAATCCCAGCTGGGGTCGACGTTGGTCAGCAAGGCCCCTTCGACGTAGTAGCCCGGACGATCGATCCGCTTGCCGCCGTACACCAGCTTGGCGCCCTGCGCGACCGCTTGCGCAATGGTCTTCTCGTACTGGTCCAGCGCAGCCGCATCGATCAGCGGACCGACCACGGCATCGGCTTCGCGGGGATCGCCGATCTTGATCTGGGCGAACGACTTCTTCAGCAACTCGACAAGTTCGTCATGGACGGAACGGTGCACGATGACACGGCGCATGCTGGTGCAGCGCTGGCCTGTGGTCCCGATGGAGCTGAAGGTCAGGTTGCGGGCCGTCTGCTTGAGATCGGCCGTTTCGTCGACGATGACCGCGCTGTTGCCCGAGCATTCGAGCATGTAGCGGCGGCCCAGGGTTTCGCTGACGATCTGCGCCACTTTCTTGCCTACACCGGTCGAGCCGGTGAACGAGACAAGATTCACGCGCGTATCGCGGACCAGCAGTTCGGCAACCGCATTGTCCTCGGGCGTGAAGAGCGAGAACACGCCTTCCAGACCCATTTCCTTTTCAGCCTGCGCGGCCAGCTTCTGGCAAGCCAGTGCCGTCAGGGGCACCTTGGGGCTGGGCTTCCAGATCACGGTGTTGCCGCCGATGGCGGACAGGAAGCCGTTCTGCGCCCACACGGCGGCGGGAAAGTTGTAGGCGGAGATCACGGCGGCGACGCCCAGCGGCAGCCACTGATCGTACATGCGGTGCTTGGGACGCTGCGACTGCTGCGTGAAGCCGTACAGCATGCGCGACTGACCGGCGGCCAGGGTCGCCATGTCGACGCACTCTTTCAGTTCGGCCTTGCACTCCATCAGCGACTTGCCCGTGTCCAGGGCGATGATGGCCGCCAGATCATTGATGTTCTCATTGATCAGCTGGCCGATACGCAGCACCAGCTCGCCGCGGCGGGGCGCCGGCACCATGCGCCATGTCTTCTGGACTTCGACCGCCGAAGCGATGATGGCTTCATAGTCGGCTTCGGTGGAGGCAGCCACCTGAGAAACGACCTGACCGTCTGCCGGACACACGGCGTCAAACACGGCGCGGCCTTCCACCGGGGCCCAGCCCGTCGTGTGCAGATAGGTGCCGGAATGCACTCCTTGAAGGCCGAACTTGGCCAGAGCGGCCTGAGTGTCGAAAGTGGTGTATTGCTCTTGCGTAGGTAGGGGTTTCATAGCTCTATGCCTCAAGGTTTCTTTTGCAGGAATCCGCCAATGGTTTCGTCGGTGTGGAATACCGGCTTTTCCGCATAATGGGGACCGTCGTAGATTTCGATCAGCACACTGCGTTCGTGTGCGATGGTTGGGCCATGGGGATTGCCCTTGGGGTTCATGTAGAACGAACCAGGGCGAAGGCGCAGCCCCACGTCGGTGTATTCGTAATCGCCTTCAAGGCAATACATGAACTGATTGGACGCATGCGTATGCTTGACGGGGATGCGCCCGCCCTTCTCGTATTCGAGCAGCGCAATGCTCGCGCCGGTTTCCTCGTTCTTCCAGAGGAAATACTGGCGGAAACCGTAATCGGGAAAATCGATCCATTTCTCGGGATCGATCTGATCGCGATCGATCAGCAGCTCAAGCGACTTCATGGAGCCGGCATCGATATTCATGGTCAGGCCTCCAATGCGGGGCGGCCGGCGGCCACCCACTGTTCATATTCCTTGCGGCTCTCCGGCGTGGCCGGGAACAGCCCCAGAATGGGCCGGCCGCGCGCGATATGCAAAGCGGCAAACTCCTCGTACTCGGCGGCATCCAGCGCTTCGACCGAGATCTCGTCCACCAGGGCGCGCGGGATGGCCACCACGCCTTCGCCATCGCCCACGATCACATCGCCCGGATAGATGGCGACGCCTGCGCAGCCCACCGGTCCATTGAGTTCGATGGGGTGCATGGCGATCGGCGTGGCCGGCGGCGCGCTGCGCTGCTGATAACAAGGCAGGCCGATCTTGAGAATGGCCGGGGCATCGCGATAACCGCCATCGGTCACCACACCCGCCACGCCGCGCACCTGAAGCCGCGCCGCCATCATGTCGCCCATGGCCGCGGAGCGAGCCGTGCCCATGGCGTCGATCACCAGCACGGCGCCCTCCGGGCACTCTTCGATGGCGCGCCGGTGAAGGTTGTCGTTGCGGCCGTAATTGGCCATGGTGTCGATGTCTTCGCGCGCCGGCATGAAACGCAGGGTGTAGGCGGGCCCCACCAACTGCGGCTGATCCGGCGACAAGGGCGCGACACCCAGCAGATAGACGTTGCGGAAGCCCCGCTTGAGCAGGGCATTGGCGACGTTGGCGGTGCCTACGCGCATCAGACGATCGCGCGTCTCGGGCGACAACGGTTCCGTCAGGGACGAGCCGGCCTGAACCGGGGCCTGGGCGCCGGCTGAAAGTGTGTTCATGATCTGACTCTCTTACATGAAGAAATCCGGAGGCGGCTCCATGCCCCACTGCGTGGTCTCGCCGGCCGTGCCGTTGAAGACCGTGGGCTTGTGATCTGCGTCGACCACGTCGCCATCCGTGTAATGCTCGATCCGGAAGCCGAAAGGATCCTTCCAGTAATCGAATACCTGGCTGCCCAGCAGGTGACGTCCGACGCCGCAGTCCAGCCTCCAGTTCTTCGCGGCCAGGTAATCGTGGGCGCCCATGATGGCGTCCAGGTCCTGCACCTCGAACGAGCTGTGATGCACCGTGACCACATCGGCCTGGAGAATCAGCATGCAGTGGTGATCGACCAGCTCCTTGCCACGATTGCAGCGCAGGAATGTGCCGACGATCGGGCCTTGCTCGCCCGGCGGCGCAAAGTGGTCCGAGGGCAACATGCCGAACCGCTCGCGCAGCCACGCCACCGACTCGTCGTGGCTGGACACATGCAGCACGAAGTGGCCGAGGCGGATCACCGGGCTGGGCTCGCGCCGGACCCGGATGGAGCCGTTGACCCTGGGCTTGACCTCACCCGTATTGAAGGGGTTCGGGGCACGCAAGGGCAGCGGCTCGGGACGCTCGCGGCCCCAGACGGCGTTGATCTCGAAACCGTCCGGCATGGTCATGCGCACGACCCAGCCGCCTCCGGGCTCGTCGTTGGCCTGAACCGGCGACGAGCCGGGAAAGCCCGCCAGTTCATCCAGATCCTCGCGGGACGACACCTCGATCGCCGCACCGACGAAGCGCGCTGCGGGCCCGAGACGGGTTTCATGAATGTGATGCTGCGTGCCCGTGCCGCGCATGTACAGCGCACGATCGCTCCGCTCGACGGTGAACAGGCCGAAGTCGCGCAGCGTCTGCTCCATGAGCGGCAGATCGGGCACCTCGTAGATCACCTTGGCAATATCGACAGCAGTAGCCATGTGTACCTTCTTTACTCCAGATGTGTCAGACGTCCGTAGCGGCCGCTATGGAACAGCAGGGGCTCGGACCTTTCGTCAAACAATTGCAGGTCGCCGACCTCACCCACGAACAGGGTGTGGTCGCCGCAAGGATAGGCGTGGCGCAGTTCGGCGCTCAGTTGCATCACTGCGCCGGCGATGACCGGCACCGAGCTCAGCCACTCGAACTGAGGCGCGCCGTCCTTCATCGGGCGGCCGGCGAAGTGATTGCTCGTATGCTGCTGGTCTTGCGCCAGGACACTGATGCCGAAGCGGGCGGTTTCCTGCAGCTTCTCGTGCATGCGGGCCGTCCGCGCCACGGAAACGAGCACCAGCGGCGGCTCCAGCGACCCCGACATAAAGGCATTGGCCGTCATGGCGTGGATGTCACCGTCCATGTCGGCGGTGATCACCACGACGCCCGTGGCGAATCGGCCCATGGCGTCGCGGAACTGACGCGGCGTGAACCGCGGTTCGGCCGAGGTTCTGGAGATCGCGGGATCCACGGCGCGCAGGGGCGAATTCAGTGCAGCCATTGCTCAGTCTCCGTTCGCATCAACGCTTGGTCAGGACGCTGACATCGTCGGGATTGACGAGGTCGGGCACCGTCCAGCCGTCCAGATCGTATTCGTCCATGGCCGACTTGGCGAAGGCCTTGAACTTGTCCAGATTGCCGGAGCCCTGAGCGGCCCACAGGTTGGTCAGGCGGGTCACGTCGTTGCTGCCGATGTAGTTGATTTCGTACAGCTCGTGGCGAGCGCCGAATTCGGTGCCGATCGAATCCCACAGGGCTTTCATCACTTTGACGCGTTCGATGGCGTCGATGCCGCCCGAACCGCGCACGTAGCGATCCAGATAGCCGCGGATCTCGGGCTGCTTGAAATCGGCCGTGTGCGAGTTGAGGTAGATCAGGCCCGAGGCCACGACTTCCTCGATGATGTTCTTGATCTTGGGCATGGCCAGCTGGTTCATCACGCGATACGCGCCGGCGAAATGCGCATCGGGGCGGATCATGCCGTTCCAGGGCTGTGCGCTCTTGGCCATGGCATCCGACAGCGCCCAGAAGGTGTTGCGCCAGGCAATGACTTCACCCAGCTTGGACTGCACGCCGTGGAAACCATCGGCGCCAGTGACTTCCAGTGCGCGGGCCAGCAGGCCGACAATGAAGTCCAGCTTGACCGCGAAGCGTGTGCAGCCGTGCATGGAGGCGCGCTCGAGGTAGCCGGAGCCTGTGTTGTACTTGTTGGAGAGCTCGACGTTGTTGTGCATGAACACGTCTTCCCAGGGGATAAACACGTTGTCCAGCACCAGGATGGCGTCGTTCTCGTCCAGACGGCTGGAGAGCGGGTAGTCGAAAGGGCTGCCCAGCACGGCGGCGCGGTATTCGTTCGAGACGCGGCACAGCAGCTTCACGCCGGGCGCGCCGGTCGGCACGATGAACACGGGCGCGAACTTCGGATCCTGCATGGGCACCTGGGTGATGTGGGCCACGAAGGTGTAATGGGTCAATGCCGAACCCGTGGCCACGACCTTGGCGCCGCTCACGTAGATACCGGCATCGGTTTCCTTGACCACGCGCACGAACACGTCCGAGCCGTCCGCCGTCGGGCTGGAGCGATCAACCGGAGGATGCATGATGGCGTGGTTCACGTACCACGTCTTTTCCTGGGCCTTGCGATACCAGTTGAGGGCGTTCTGCTCGAAACCCTTGTAGAAGTTGGCGTTGGCGCCCAGCGTGCCCAGGAAGCAGCCTTTGTAGTCGGGCGAACGGCCCATCCAGCCCCAGGCCATGCGCTGCCATTCGGCGATGGCGTCGCGCGATGCGACCTGTTCTTCAACGTTGGCGGCAGCGCGGTAGAAGCGGTGGGTGTAGCCGCCCCACTCGGTGGGGGTGGTCAGAATGTCCTTGCGGGCGGGATCGTGCAGCGCATCGTACATGCGGGCGATCATGCGCGCGGAATTGCGGAAGGCCGGATGGTCCGTGATCTTCTTGACCCGTTCACCGTAGATCCAGACTTCGCGGCCATCATCCAGGCTGTCCAGGTATTCCTGGCCGGTGAAGGGAATATAGTCTTTGTTGACGACGGTGCTTTCAGAGTTCATGGGAGCGTTCATTAAAAGTATCTCCTTGGGGGTATTTTCCGAATCTGGCATGGCCGCCACTGCAATTTCAGCGGCCTGTTGCTTGGAAGGGAGCTCTATCAGGCTTTTGTGTCATTCTCACACCCACTATTCTGAGTGTCGAATGAATAATCACACGCCAGCCTATAACCTTTTAGTAATAAATCAGCGGCGGGTCAGGGCCATGGCGAAAATCAGAATCGCGCCGATGACCATGGTCTGGGCATATGCCCCGATCTGCATCAGGTTCATGCCGTTCTGCACGAACACGATCAGCAGCGTGCCGACCACCACGGCCAATGTACGGCCTACGCCGCCCGAGAGAGCCACGCCGGCGATCACGCAAGCAGCAATGGATTCAAGAGGCAGACTGGATCCGATGTTGGACTCTCCGGTATCCAGGCGAGCCGTCAGCAACAGGCCGCACAAGGCGGAAAGCACGCCCGACAGCACGAAGGCCGTCACCATCACCCGCGTGGTGCGCACGCCCGAAAGTTCCGCGGCGCGCAGATTGCCGCCGGTGGCGTAGAGATGGCGGCCGAATCGGGTCCACTCGAGCAAGCCATAGACCAGCGCGACCATGAGTGCGGCCACGATGACGGGAATCGGCACGCCGGCCAGTTGCCCGAAACCGAAGGTCGACCCGAACTCGGGCGGCAGGCCATAGATCGGCACGCCGCCGCTGATGAACAAGGTGATGCCGAACACCACGGACGACATGCCCAGGGTCATCATGAAGGCCGGAATCCGCATGACGGCAGTGCCCCAGCCGTTGACCAGACCGGTCGCGCCGCCGGCCAGCAAGGCAACAGAAGACCCCGCCAGCATGGCCAGCACGGGCGAGTCGGGCATGGCGGCCAGCGTTGCCGCCATGACGGTCGCGCCGACAACGGACGACAATGCGACGATCATGCCCACCGACAAGTCCAGGCCGCCGCAGATCAACACCAGCAACTGGGCCAGCGACACGATCAGCAGATACACCGACTGCCGGCCGACGTTGGTGAAGTTCTCCAGGGTCAGAAAGCCCGGCGCCAGGGCCGAGAAAATGACCAGGGACCCGATGAACAGGAAAAGCAGGACGGCCGCCGAGCGATGGGTCCGCAACCAGGCCCTCGCAGCGGGCTTGGCGGACGGGGCCGCCGGGACGGAGTTAGTCATGGTATTCATGGAAAAGACTCATTCAAAAAACTGTTCGAGGATGGCCTGCTGATCGAAATCCGCACGGACGAACTCCGCCACGGTCCGCCCTTCGCGCATGACCAGGAGGCGATGCGACAAACCCAGCAACTCGGGCAGATCGGACGAGATGAGCAGGATGGCTGCGCCACTGGCGCTCAGCTCGCCGAAATATTTGTAGATGGCCTGGCGGGCGCCGATATCCACGCCCACCGTCGGCTCGTCGAAGATGTAGACGTCGATGTCCTGGGCGAGGCCCTTGGCCAGCAAGACTTTCTGCTGGTTTCCCCCGGAGAAGTTCGCCACGGATTCGCGCGAACGCCCGAAGGGAAACTCCACGCGCCCCGACAATTCCGACACCAGCGCCGTCTCGCTCCGCGGCCGCCGCAGGCGGCTGCGCTGGCGGCCGAAAACCAGGGACGACAGTGCCATGTTGTCGAAGGCCGGCCGCATCAGCGCCAGCCCGTCGCGCTTGCGATCCGGCGGCGAATACCAGAGCCCGCTGTCGATCGCCTCGGCGGGATGCTTGAAGCGCACCGTGCGCCCATCCAGACTGATTTCGCCGGACGCCAGCTTGCCCATGCCGAACACGGCCTGACCCAATTCGCTCTTGCCGCAACCGACCAGACCTGCGAGACCGACGATTTCTCCCGCCCGCACATCCAGGCTGGCGTCGACGACGCATCCATCCGCGCTGGCCAGCCGGCGCAAGGACAGGCGCACCGGACCCGGCGTGGTCACGGGCTCCGGATAGATGTCCGACACCGTGCGGCCGGTCATCAACCGGATGAGTTCGTCTTCCGGAGTATCGGCGCCGACCGTGGCGACCATCTGCCCATCGCGCAGCACCGTCACGCGATCGCCGATGGCGGGAATTTCGTGCATGCGGTGCGTGATGTAGACAATCGCCGTTCCCTGCGCCTTGAGCCGGCGCACCAAGGCGAACAGCGCCTGCGTGTCGTGTTCGGAAAGAGAGGCCGTGGGTTCATCCAGGATCAGTACACGCGGCGCCTGGCCAACCGCCTTGCAGATTTCCACCATCTGCTGCTTGCCGCGCGACAGCGACTCGACCAGCGCATCGGCATCCAGGTCGAATCCCAGATCGCCAATCAGGCTCGCCGCCCGCGCGCGCATCCGCGACTTGGCGAGGAAGCCCAATCCTGTGACGGCTTCCTCACCCAGGGCAATGTTGTCCGCCACGCTCAAATGCGGGATCAGCGAGAACTCCTGGAACACGGCCCGCACGCCCAGCGCCCGGGCGCGCGCCACCGTATCCAGATCCACTCGCCCGCCATCGATTTCGATATGCCCGTCGCTGGGCTGATTGGCCCCGGCGATCATCGAGATCAAGGTGGATTTGCCCGCACCATTCTCGCCAAACAAGATGTGCACCTCGCCGGGAAGCAGGTCGAGGTTGACACCGCGCAAGGCGTGGTGCGTCCCATACCGCTTGCCCAGGCCGCGCACACTCAGTACGGCGGAGCCTCGGGACGCTTCCGCGTCCCGGGCAGCCAGATTGCCCAAACCACTCATTTTGCGCTGACCTTGAAGACAGGCCGGAAGGTGCTGGGAGCCAGAACGGCGCCGACATCAAGCGTCTTGGCTTCTTCCTGCTTGTAAACGTGGCCAACGGGGCCGATGTTGCGCATGACGTCCTTCTTCTCGATCAGACGGATGGCCTGATCGATGGCGATGCGCCCGACCAGCACGACCGGAGCCATGCCCGCGGCCTCGATATGGCCGGCCCGCACACCCTGGTAGACACCAGGAGTCGTGTAGACGGAAACGATCTTCACCTTGCCCGTGAGGCTGCGCGCGCGCAGCACCGGCACAGCGGCTTCGGCGGTCACCGCCGTACCCACGACATAATCGATGTCCTTGTGGGTCTGCAGCAGATCTTCGATCAGGCGGGCCTGGATTTCCTTGCCGGTATCGCCATACTTGGTCTCGACGATTTCCACGGCGCTGCCCTTGATGCCTTCAAGGAAGCCGCTGTTGAACAGTTCGACCCAGCCTGCACCGGCGGGGCCGGGCAGCCAGGCGACCTTGACCTTGGGGCTGCCGGCAGGATGGTTCTGGGCCAGGTAACGTCCTGCGCGCAAACCCTCATCGCTCGGGATGGTCAGCACATGCGCATCCACGTCCTTGGAGGCGATGCCGTTGTAGGCATCGACGACATGGACGCCCTTCTTCTTGAGATCGGCCACCAGGTTGCCCAGGCCGTCCTGCGAGATGGCGCCGATCACGACCGCCTTGGCGCCGCCGGCGACGCAGTTCTCGATCTGCGAAATCTGATTGTTGAGCTGGGTATAACCACCGGCATCGAGCACTTGGACATTGACTCCCTGGCGCTTGGCTTCCTCGGTCACGCCGTAGTCGGCGGCGAGCCAGAACGAATCCTTCATGTGCGGGAAGGAAACGCAGATATTCCAGGGTTCGGCCGCCTTGTCCTGCGCCACGTACTTGGCGGGAGTGCGGGAACCGTCCGCTCCGATCATCTCCACGTCCACCGGCGACCAGGAAGCCTGCGCGGCCAGCGGCCCCATCATCAACGCGGCGACGCCCGCGGCGCACAGACTCTTCTTCAATGTCCTCATGTATTTTCTCCTCAGTTGGAAATGCCTTGAAGGGATCGCTCCCGACTCACTAATACCCCCGGTTACACGGGGCTAGGGCGAAGTTTGGTGCGGAGCGCACATGAGGGTCTATTGAATTTTCTCGGCCTATTTATTACTCTAAAGTTATATGTAAAAAAGGCAGCACAACCATGGCCAAGCTGGATTGGTACATCCGCTCCAACCTGAAACTCTCGCATCTCCAGCTATTAGTGGCTTTGGACGATTTTCGCAACATCGGAAAAGTGGCCGCTCACCTCAATGTGAGCCAGCCCGCGGTATCCAAATCTTTGGCTTCGCTCGAAGCCAGCCTAGGGTTTTCCCTATTCAACCGGACCACTCGCGGCATGGATCCATCCGAGCACGGCGAGTGCCTGATACGCCATGCGCGCGACATCCTTCGCCGCCTGCGCAGCGTCGACGACGAGCTCAGGGATATCAGCGACGGACGCATCGCCCGCATCACGATGGGGGTGCTCCCGGCCGCCGCCAGCGTGCTCGTTCCCCGCTTCGTCGCCGACATGATGCGGCTCAACGCAGGCATCACCATTTCCGTGCGGGAAGGTTCCATGGAATCCCTCCTGCCGCAGCTGCGCGCCGGGGACATCGATTTCGTCGTCGGCAATCAGCCCATCCGGCCCCTGGGACCGGAGTTCGGCACGGAACTGCTCTATCACGACCCAATCGTGGTCGTCACCAGCCGCAGCCACCCACTGGCATGCATGGACACACTCTCTTGGAGCGATCTCAACGGTCACTCCATGGTGCTGCCGACAGCCGACGCATCCACGCGCTCGTCCATCGATGACTTCCTGACAGCACAGGATGTGCACATTCCCAGCCAGCATCTGGAATCCCTCTCGACACTGACCAGCATCGGCGTATTGCAGCTGACCGATTCCGTGGGGTTTCTTTCGCGCGTTCTCGCACAGTATTTCCAGGACCTGGGCGTCCTCGCCATGCTGCCCCTGCAGGTGCCGAACACCAGCATTCACGTGGGCCTGGTCTGGATGGCGGATCGCCGCCAGACCAAGGTCCACGAAATCATCCTGGAAGAACTGCGCAACACCCGCGACCTGCTTGTGCGGGATTTCCTGGTCAATCCGCTGTAGGCGCGCCGAACACGGCGCTCAGCGGCGGCGACCCAGCACGAAAGCCATGGCAATGCCCGCCAGGGCGCTGGAGCCGGTCGCCAGCCAGGTCCACTGCCAACCGCCGGTAAGGGTTGCCACCCAGGCCACAAGCGGCGGGCCGCCGAACTGGCCCAATGCCGAAAGCTGCTGCACCCAGCCGACAGATGTCGTGGTGGTACGCAGCGATGGCGCCAACTGGATGGCCAGCAGGAACAAGGTCGAGGGGATCAAGCCGCCGATGCCCGAGAACAGGATGACGGCCACGAATTTCACCGAGGCCGGGACGTCCAGCCCGAAGGCCACGAATGCCGTCACAGCCATGGCGGAAAACCCCGTGCACAGCAAGGTCCTGGGCTTGACGCCGCGATGCAGGGAACGCCCTCCCGCGAGGTTGCCCAGGGCATTGGAACCCGCCACCACGGCGGTCATCATCCCCGCCGCCGTGCCGGAGATGCCGGCGGCCACATAAATGGACGGCAGAAAGCCGATGACAGCGATCCATTGCCCCGAATACGCGCCGAAGCTCAAGGCCACCAGCCAGACATCCAGGCACGACAAAGTATCCCGCACCATGCCCCAGGCCGAGTTCGACGAGGCCGCGGCCGGCCGCGCATCCTGGCTGCAATGGCGCCGGGTCGAATCAGGCGGAATCCAGCGCCAGACGGCGCCCGCCATCAACAGGGTCACCAGCCCCAGAAGCTCCCAGAGAAACTGCCAGGTGCTGACCGTCAGGAGCCAGGAACCGCCCAGCAGGATGATGACCGTGCCCACCGGGATGTAGCATCCCCAGACGCCCATCAGGCGGCTCAGATAGGACGGCGGCACGAGCCGGCGAATCAAAGGCGGCGCCGGCATGGTGACCATGAGCATGCCGCAGCCCTCCAGGGCCCGGAACAACAGCAAGGCTTCCTTGGTGCTGAACACCGCCCCCAGGACCGACGAGACGGTCAACAGCGCCAGGCCCGCCAGCACACAGCGACGCAAGCCAACCTTTTCGGCCACAAGCCCAACCAGCAGCCCCAGCGTCATCCCCCCCAATTGCACCAGCGACAACAGAAAACCGGATTCGACCAGGTTCAGGCCCAGTTGGGACTGCAGGATGGGGAGGGAGGGCGGCAGCTTCCAGATATGCAAGGCGGCGGAAATCCCGGCCAGCCAGACGAGATAGGCGATGCTCGGCGAGTGTGTGGGCGAAGACTCTGCGGTGTGGGACATGTGACAATGTTCTTGCGGCATATGACAGGTATGACCATGCCGGCAGGGGGCCGAATCCTCACTGCCGGCGCCATATTGTGGCACACTGCAAATACAACAAACTTCGTTGAGCACCGCATCAACACGTATTGCCGCCATGCAGACTCCGCCCACCGCCGCCAAGCCATCCGCCGCAGATTCCTCCACCACCGGCCGCAGTTCCCCCCTTGCTTTGGTCGTCGCGCTGTTTCTGGTCTCCGTCAATCTGCGGCCCACGCTGATCAGCCTGGGCCCGGTGCTCGATTCCGTTCAGGCCAGCCTGGGCCTGTCGGAAACCGCCATCGGTTTTCTCATCACCCTTCCCGTGCTGTGCTTCGGGGCTTTCGCCCCTCTGACGCCGGGCCTGCTGCGCTACCTCTCAGCCGAACGCATCATTCTTCTCGCCATGGTGGGGCTGGTGGGCGGCATCATCCTGCGCAGCCTGTTCGGCACCACCGGCCTGGTCGCGGGCACCATCGTGGCGGGGGCCTGCATCGCGGTCATCATGGTGCTGGTGCCCGCCATCATCAAACGCAATTTCCCCATGCAAGCCAGCATGATGATGGGCTTGTACTCCACCGCCCTGTGCCTGGGCGCCGCCGTCGCGGCGGGCGTCACCGTGCCCATCAAAGATCTGCCGGGCAGCAATTGGCGTCTGGCGCTGGCCTTCTGGCTGGTGCCGGTACTGGTGGCCGTCGTGACCTGGCTGCCCCATGTGCCGAAAGCCGACGGCGATGCAAGCCGGCGGCGTCCGCCCCTGCCCCGCCTGCGATCCAATCTGCTGGCCTGGCAGGTGACCATGCACATGGGCCTGCAATCGGCGGTGGCCTATTGCCTTTTCGGATGGCTCCCATTCATCCTGATCGATCGGGGCCTGAGCCAGGTCACAGCCGGGCTGGTATTGTCGGCCTGCATGGGCATCCAGCTCATCACGTCGCTCAGCGGACCATGGCTGGCCACGCGCGGCAAGGATCAGCGGCTGGTCATCGCCATCATGCTGGCCATGACTCTCACCGGCCTGATGGGCTGCTTCTATGCTCCGCTGAGCCAGATCTGGGGCTGGAGCCTGCTGATGGGGCTGGGACTGGGCGGGGTGTTCAGCATCGCACTGGCCCTGCTGGTGCTGCGGGCCCCCAACGCGCCGGTGGCCGCAGCCTTGTCCGGCATGGCGCAAGGCGTGGGCTACACGATCGCGGCGACAGGCCCATTTGTCCTGGGCCTGCTGCACGAACTGACCGGCGGCTGGGATGCCGTTGCCGCCTTTTTTGCATTTCTGATCATCAGCGGCGGCTTTTTCGGCATGGGCGCGGGACGCGCCCGGTATATCAAGACTGACCCAGCGTCTTGAGCGGCACGGCCGGATCAGCGGCGCGATCGGCCGGAACAGCCACGCCCGAGGCGATGAGTTTTCGCGCGGCGATATGATCAGCCGCCGAATTGATCGACTCGACGGATGTCAGCACCTCGCCATCGAAATACAACACCGAGAATTTGCCTTGACCCGGCTCGCCGCGCACGACCCGGCGGTGGGTCTGCTCGGGTATGCCGGCAATCTGGATGCGCACGGCCCCCTGGTCGGACCAGAACCAGGGCAGGGCTGTGTAAGGCTCCTGCTTTCCGGCGATGGTCTGGACCGCGCAACGGGCCTGGTCGTTGGCGTTCTGGACCGACTCGAGGCGAACCCGGCGTCCCAACCAACTGGACGGAAATGCCGTGCAATCGCCAATAGCCAGAATATCGGGGTCGCTCGTGCGCATGTAGGCATCGACGACCACGCCGTTATGGCACTCCAGGCCGGCGGCCTCGGCAAGCTCGGTATTGGGTACGGCGCCGATGCCGACCACGACCAGGTCGACAGGCAAAAGCTCGTCGGCGACCCAGACGCCCGTAATGGCTCCATCAGAGACCTCGACGCGATCCGCGACGGACTCCAGACGGATGTCGACGCCCGACTTGCGATGGGTCTCCAGCAAGTAATCGGACACTTCCGACGACACGGAGCGACCCAGCAAACGCGGCGCGGCTTCCAGCAGTGTCACGGCCTTGCCCAACAGGACCGAAGTGGCGGCGATCTCCAGCCCGATGAAGCCGCCCCCCACCACGAGCACGCGGCTGGCGGACTGCATCGTGCCGCGCAGGCGCACGGCATCGTCCAGAGTGCGCAAGGTGAAGACATTGGAATAACCGCCATCAAACAACGGCAAGGTCCGTGCACGCGTTCCAGTCGCCAGGACGAGCGTGTCGTAGGGCAGGCGTTCCCCCGAGGCCAGGCCGACGGTCTTGCCGGCACGATCGATATCCTCGACTCGGCTGGTCAGGCGCAACACGGCGCCATTGTCGGCGTAGAAGCTCTCCGATCGCAGCCAGGCCGGCTCGGGAGCGTCGTCCTTGAGATAGGTCTTGGACAAGGGGGGGCGCTGGTAAGGCAGGTGCGCCTCATCGCTGATCAGCACGACTTGTGCCGGCAACTGCGCCTCGACCAGGCTTGCGCAGAACTGAGCCCCGGCGTGTCCCCCGCCCACTACGATGATCTTGTTCACTTCTTTCCTTTAACTTGCTGTGTCTTTCGGGCCTGCTGCGCTGTGCCCGGTTGTGCGCGTCCGTCGACATGGTCGAGCAGATACGCCCGGGTTGCCGCCTCGACCTGGGGCAAGTTGGCATGCAGACGGTGCAACAGTTTAATCAAAACCTCGGATTCCCCGGGCTCGAGACAAGAAAGGAAGGCGCGCTGACGCTCCAGTGCGATCCCCTTGATCTGGTCATGCAAGGCCCAGCCCGCCTCGGTCAGCGTCGCGTAGCGCAGACGGCCGTCGTTGGGATCGTGCGAGAAGGTGACGAGTCCTTTCTCGTGCATGCTTTTGAAGCAGCGGCTGACGGAGCCCTTGTCCATGCCGATGAGGCGGCACACCATGTTCACCGACACCTTCTCGTCCAGCGCAAGCATGACGAGGACGCGCCAGATCTCGATGCCGACGCCGAAATGCTTGCGATAGACGCTCGCGGCGCCCGATGCGAGCTTGGTGGCGATGAAGGTGAAATAGGCGGGTGCGTAGTTCTCGAGATCGATTCCCGACGCCGCTTGCGGCGCGGGCTTGCGGGCCGCTCGGGATCTGGCGGCCGCCGCGGCCGCCGGCTGTTTCGGGGTGACGCTGTCGATCATGGGGCTACCGCGTTGGGCATGGCAAGGAGGGCTACTGCTGCGATTCGGGTAGATGGATTTTAACCGCCCCGTGATCGTTCCGCAGGATCAACTGGCATCCCAGCCGGCTCGTCTCGCTCAAGGGGCTGGTCGTGCACTCGAGCATTTCCCTCTCGGGCGGGCTGATGGGATCGAACTTTGCGGCATCCGCCTCGTCGACATACACATGGCAGGTGGCGCACATGGCCGATCCGCCGCACTCGCCGACGATGCCCGCCACGCCGCCATTGACCGCCGCCTGCATGACGGAGGTTCCCGCAGGAACCTCCAGTTGGGTTTCGGCGCCCAGATGGTCCACATACTTGACCGTGATCACTGTCTGCTCCTTCTTGAATCAGTGGGGAATGAGCCTCAAGGGCAGCGAGCCCAACGCCCTCAAGGTATTGTTCAGGCGCCGGACGGGTTCGCCGATCAGCTCGATGCGCTTGACCCGCTTGGCGAGCGCCGTCAGGATGAGCTCCCCCTCGAGCCGCGCCACCGCCTGGCCCACACAGCCATGGATACCTGAGCCGAACCCCATATGACCGATGGGCTTGCGATCGATATCGAACACATCGGGGTTCGGCCATTGACGGCCATCCCGGTTGGCGGCGGCCAGGAAGAAGATCACTTTGTCGTTCTCGCGCATTGGCACGCCCGCAAACTCGAGCGACCGATTGACCGTGCGAAAGAAGGTCTGGACCGACGACTCGAACCGTAACGACTCTTCAAACGTCTGGCGTGCCTTGGCGGGCTCGGCAACCAGCTTGGCGTATTGTTCGGGATACTGTGCCAGGCAATACAGCGCATTGCCGATGCCATTGACCGTGGTGTCGACGCCGGCCGACAGGAAGGAGCGGACCAGCAAAGGCGCCTCGTCCAGCGAGATCTCGCCCGCATCGGCCGCCTGGTAGATCAAGTCCCCGAATCCGCCGGGCCGCAGCTCGGAGCGCTGACACTTGCTCATGATCCAGTCGCGCACCGGTTCGTAGCGCCCGACCGCATCCATGAACACATGATTGCGCGGACCAAAGGCATTGAACACCATGTTCCCGTAAAGCAGGAGATTCTCGCGACCGTCCTCGGCCAGGCCCAGCGCATCGGGGAACACGCGCAACGGGTACACCTCGCCCAGATCCTTGACCCCGTCGATCTCGCCTTGCTCGACCAGACGCTCGACCAGCGCCTCGGCCTGCCGCTCGAATTCCGCCCTCACCTGCTGCATGGTCTTGGGTGACAGGATGCGGGCCAGGATGGTGCGGGCCCGGGTGTGCTGGGGCGGATCGGCCTCCAGGATGAGGCTGGGCGGCCGGAAGGGTTTTTCGGTACGGAAGTTGGCCAGGCCGACGCCCGCGGAGGAAATGAAACTCTCCCAGTCGTTCAGGCCCGCCCGCACTTCGGCGTGACGCGCCACGCCCCAGACTTGATATGGCTCGATCCACACCACCGGCCCCGCCTCGCGCATCTGCTCATGGTAGGGGTAGGGCATGGTCAGGAAATCGTCCGAAAACGGGTCGATATCCAGACGCGGGGCACGGATGTCGTCCCGCGTCATTTCTGCTGTGTCACTCATGGCTGTCTCCTCGCCTAAAAATTTGTATCCGGCAGGCTTTGCGGCGCACCGCCGCCTTACGCCGCCACCGAAACGTGACGATCCACGATGGAGGAATCGGCCAGCAAGGCCTGTGTTTCCCCCTCATGGACCACCGCTCCGTGATCCAGAATCACCGCGCGGCCGGCGAACTGCAGGGCCTCCTGCACTTTCTGCTCCACCAGCACGATGGCCACCCCTTCGTCCCGGCTCAAGCTCTCGAAGGCGTGCATCAGCTCATCGCAGATGATCGGCGCCAGCCCTTCCAGGGGCTCGTCGAGCAGCAACAGGCGCGGCTCGCCCAACAGGGTGCGCGCGACGGACAGCATCTGCTGCTCGCCTCCGGAAAGCTCCGTGCCGCCGTTGTTGCGCCGCTCCCGCAGTCGCGGAAACAGGCGATAGGCGCGCTCGATGTCCCGCAGCGGGCGGCTGCGCAAACCGGCGATAAGGTTCTCTTCGACCGACAGGGACGGAAAGACATCGCGCGTCTGAGGCACGTAGCCGATGCCGGCACGCGAGCGCGCCACCGTTGCGTCGCGGGTGATGTCCTTGCCCATCCAGCGCAATGCGCCGGCGCGCTGATCTGTCAAACCCATGATGGTCTTGAGCGTGGTGGACTTGCCCACGCCGTTGCGTCCGATCAGACAGACCCGCTCACCCTCGGCAACACTGAGCGATACACCGTGCAGCACGGTCAAAAGGCCGTATCCGGCCTCGACGGCGGAAAGTTCCAGCAAAGCGCTCACGAGTTCCCCCCCTTGCCCAGATAGACGGCACGCACGATGTCGTTATTGCGGATTTCATCTGCGGTGCCATCCGCCAGCACCGCGCCGTTGGCCAGCACCAGAATGCGCTGCGCAAAACGGAAGACCAGGTCCATGTCATGCTCGATGATGATCACCGCCAGCTTGGCCGGCAGACGCTCCAGGGCGTCGAGGATCAACTGGGCTTCGGAACGCGGCACCCCTGCCATGGGCTCGTCCAGCAGCAGCACTCGCGGCTTGAGCACCAGGGCCAGCGCCACCTCGACCAGGCGCTGGTCGCCGTATGCCATCTCCGAAGGCGTGCGCCGCTCTGCCGCCGACAGATGCAGCGACCGCAGAATGGCCGAGGCCTCATCCAGCACTTGCGCGTAGGAGTCCTTGTGCCGCCACATGTTGCGGATGCTGCCATCGCGCTGATGGATGGCGAGCGCCAACTGGTCGATCACCGGGATGTCGGGAGCCAGCTTGGAGATCTGGAATGTCCTCACCAGGCCCTGCCCGACACGCCGGTGTCCCGGCCAGGCGGTGATGTCCTCGCCCCCCAGGAAGATGCGGCCGCTGTCGGACGACAATGCACCCGCCACCTGGCTGATCAGCGTCGTCTTGCCGGCCCCGTTGGGCCCGATGATGGCCATGCGCTCACCCTCGGAGAGCGCGAAGGACACATCATCCGTGACCTTCAGTCCGCCATAGGATTTGCGCAGGCTCTCGATTTTGAGCAGGCTCATGCGTGCCTCCCGAACAGCGACAGCACCCGGCCGGCCAGGCGCCGGGCCACGAGCTGCAGCGCACCTTTGGGCAGAAACACAACGATCATCAACAGGCCGCCGATCACGAACAGCCAATGGAAGGGATTGGCCGTCGCCGCAAAATGATGGATTCCGGAAAACAGCGCCGTGCCCACGATCGCCCCGACGAGGTTGCCCGTCCCGCCCAGGACAAGCATGACCAGCGCCTCGGCGGACAACTCGAACCCCATGCTGTCCAGCCCCACAATCTGGTTGACCTGGGCCGAGATACCGCCCGCCAGACCGGCAAACGCACCGGCGATGACATACAGCTTGACCAGTTGCGGATAGATGCGCGTGCCGTTCGCGCTCATGCGATCGCGATTTTCGCGGATGCCCACGCAGGACAAGCCGAAAGGCGAGCTCATGATGCGTTGCAGGACGATGAACGACAGCAACAGCAGAATCATGCTGTACCAGTAGCCGGTCACCCCGAACATGTCGAATTCGAAACGCCCGAATACCGGTGCGACCTCGAAGCCGGAAAGTCCGTCGTCCCCGCCGGTGATCGATTGCAGCTTGCTGGCGATGTTCTGCATCACCTGCACCACGGCAATCGTCAGCATCAGAAAGGCCAGTCCTTGATAGCGCACCAGGAACAGCCCCGAAACCAAGGCCAGCAAAGCGCCGGAGCCCGATGCCACCGCCAGCCCGAGCAAGGGGTCTCCGGTCAGATGCTTGGCACACAGCGCTGCACCGTACGCCCCCATGCCAAAGAGCGCGGCATGCCCCAGAGTCGGCAGGCCCGCATAACCCGTGACGAGGTCCAGGGACATGACCAGCAGGGCCAGAATGGCGACCCGTGTCAGGAACAACAGATTTCCCGGAAACAGCCAGTAAAGAACGGCAATGAAGACCAGGGCTGCCAGATAGGCCTGCCATGGGAAGAAAGTGATACCGCGCACAGCGCCGGCACGCAGGGATTCAGACCGATCCATCAGCGCCTCCGCAAAATACCGTGGGGACGCAGCGCCAGAAGCAGAATCATCGCCGCGTAGAAAAAGAAATTGCCAAAGCCGGACGCGAGGTACTTGCTTGCCGTGTCGACGATGCCCAGAAGCAGGGCGGCGCACAGCGTGCCCGAAACACTGCCCAGCCCGCCCACTGCGACGACAACCAGCATCAGCACCAGGTACTTGAGCGGGTAGTAGGGCTCGAGCGGCATGAGCTCGGCGCCCAGCACACCGCCCAATGCCGCCAGCCCGGCGCCGAAGGCGAAGGTGGCGCACTGCACCAGGCGGATGTTGATGCCCAGCGACGAGGACATGGCCGAGTTGTCGACCGATGCGCGCAGCCAGATGCCGAAACGCGTTCGGACGATGAGCAGCCACAGCAACAGCACCACGCCCAGCCCCATCGCCGCCACTAGCACCCGCTGCGTCGGCAATGTGCGTGCGCCCAGCGTGATGGAACCCTGCAGCCAGGCGGGAAGCGGTATCTGCTGGATGTAGGCGCCGGCCAGGAAGTTGACCGAAGCGATGAAGAAGAAGGTGAAGCCGATCGTGAACAGCACCTGCTGAAGCTCCGTGCGCGCATACAGGCGCCGGAACACGAAGGCCTCCAGCACGGCGGCCAGGGCCATCGTCGCGGCGATGGCCAGCGCCAGTCCGGCAAAGAAGGGAAAGCCCTGCTCACGGATCAGCCAGGCGGCAAGGTAGCCGCCCGCCATGGCGAAGGCGCCATGGGCAAGATTGATGAAACGCATCAAGCCCATGGTGACCGACAGGCCCACGGAGATGACGAACAAGACCATCCCGTAGACCACGCCGTCTATCAATATATTGCTCAGTTGCAGCACGTCCGGCTCCTGGTGGATCCAGTGAACTCTGAAGAACGCCGATTACTCGAGACCGTGATCGCCCTGGGGACCGAAGTTCTCGATCTCCTTGTTGATCAACTGGCCATCGGCGCCCCGCTCGACTTTGCGCAGATAGACGTTCTGCGTGATGTGGCGTGTGTTCGGATCGATCTTGGCCGGACCGCGAGGGCTTTCCCAGGCATAGCCCTTGATGGCCGCAATCGCCTTCGCGCCGTCTTTCTTGCCGCCGGTTGCCTCGACCATCTTCTGGATGATATGCATGCCGTCGTACGCCCCCACCGACGCGTAGTTCAGCAGCGCATCGGGCGCCTGCTTTTTCATGGCGGCGGCGAAGGCCCTGTTGGCGTCCGAGTCATGCGCCCCCGAATAGTGGAAGGCCGTGATCAGGCCAAGAGCCGCATCGCCGAACTTCTGCAGATCGAATTCATCGGTTTCGCTGGTGCCCAGGAACTCGATGCCGGCCTCGCGCAGCCCGTTCTGGTTATAGGCATTGACGAAGCCGAGATTGGGGGGGCCGCCCGGCAGAAAGACAAACACGCCTTGAGCGCCGCTGCTCTTTATGCGCTGGGCGTAGGGGCTGAAATCGTTGGTGTTGAGCGGCATCCGTATGCTCTCGACCACTGTGCCTCCCACCTTGGCAAAGGCACTGGCGAAGGCCTTTTCGGCATCCACGCCGGGGGCGTAATCCATCACCGCCGTCACGACCTTGGTCAGGCCTTTCTTGTGAGCCCAATTGGCCAGAGGCACCGTATCCTGCCACAGCGTGTAAGAGGTTCGCACGAAGTAATCAGACTTGGGCGTGATGGCCGAAGTGGCCGCGTTGAAGATGACCGTCGGGGTCTTGGATTGCTGGACCAGCGGCGCCACGGCCATGGCGTTGGGCGTGAACACCAGCCCGCCCAGGTAATCGACCTTGTCGTTGACGATGAGCTCTTGTGCGGCCGTCTTGACGCCGCCCGGGTTCGGGCCGCCACTGTCGCGATAGACGATCTGGATATCGTGCCCGCCGAACTTGCCGCCCTGTGTCGCCAGATAGGACTCGGCCCCATCCTTGAAAAGCTTGCCATAGTGCGCAAACGGCCCCGAGAACGGAGCGATGATGCCGACCTTTACCGTTTCGGCGTGCGCATAGCCGGAGAGCGACGCAGCCAGCACCATGGCTACGCCAAAGCGTAGTGATTTCATTGTTTGTCTCCTGTTGGGTGTGCAAGCTTTCCGGGCGGCTGGATGCCGGCCTTTGCTTGTCTGCCTGGCAGTCTAGAGCCAACTTGTTGGTATGTCAACCAGTTGAATTACCAACATTATGACGCTGAAGTTTCTTCGCTCGTCTTCCCGGCAAACACGGAGGTTCCACGCACTATCTCATCGTCCCGGCGAAAGCCGGGATCCACGACAATAGTGGATTCCCGCTTTCGCGGGAATGACGACGGGGGAGCGAGAATGACGACGTGGGTGCGGGAATGACGACCCTGCGTTACTGCTCGCCCTCGCTCGCCTTCACGTAGCTCTGGCGATCGATGCCGTGGCGCTGGAGTTTGTCATAGAAGGTCTTGCGCGCAATGCCCAGCGCCTCGATGGTGGCCCGGACATCGCCGGCATGCTCGGCCAGCGCCTCGCGGATGAGTTGAGCTTCATAGCGCTCCAGGCGCTCGGGCAGGCTGGCCGCCTCCAGGCCCTTGATGGCCGGCTCCGGCTGATCCAGCCCCAGGACGAAACGCTCGGCCAGGTGCACGAGCTCACGCACGTTGCCCGGCCAGTTGCGACGCATCAGTTCATCCCGCAGAGCAGGCGGCACGGGCGGCGCCGCGCGCTGGAAGCGACGCGCCGCCTGGCCCACGTAGTGCGAGAACAGCAAGGGGACGTCCTCGCGCCGCTCGCGCAAGGGCGGCACGCGTATCGTCACGACGTTGAGTCGGTAAAACAGGTCTTCCCTGAAATGAGCCCGCGCCGCAGACGAGCCGAGGTCTTCCTTGGTCGCCGCAACCACACGCAAATCCAGGTGCCGCAGCTCATTGCTGCCCAGCGGCGTGATGGTGCGTGTCTCGAGCACCCGCAAGAGCTTGACCTGAAGCGCCAAGGGCATGCTCTCGATCTCGTCCAGGAACAGCGTACCGCCACTGGCATATTCGATGCGCCCGATACGCTTCTTCTGAGCGCCCGTGAACGCCCCCGCCTCATGACCGAAGAGCTCGCTTTCGATGACGCTTTCCGGCAATGCCCCGCAGTTGATCGCCACAAAAGGGCCTTTGCGCCGATTGCTGAGCCGGTGCAGGGCATTGGCGACCACATCCTTTCCCGTGCCGGTCTCGCCTTCGATCAACACGTCGATATCGGCATCGGCCACGTTCTCGACAATCTGCTTGACGCGCTGGATGGCCGCTGTGTTGCCGATGAAGGTCAGGTCTTCCAGGGCGGCCCGTCGCGCTTCGTCCCGCAAACGGCGGTTCTCCAGGACGAGGCGGCGCTTTTCGGCGGCGTGCGTGATGGCCGCGGCAAGACGCTCCGTCGCATACGGCTTGGTCAGGAAGTCATAGGCTCCGTCCCGCATGGCCTGAACGGCGGTCGCGATGTCGCCATGGCCGGTGATGAGAATCACCGGGAGGTCGGCATCGCGATCGCGCACCTGTCGAAACAATGCCAACCCATCGATATCCGGCATGCGCAGGTCAGTCACCACCACGCCGTCGAAATCGGCATCGATCTGCGTCAAGGCCTCGCGCGCCGATGCATGACCCGTGACCCGCATGCCCTGCAATTCGAGCATCTGCACGGTGGCGTGGCGCAGGTCGTCGTCATCGTCGACAAATACGACCCGTGGCGCGCCCGGATCGGACGCGCGCTCATCGAAAACTGTCGGCACGTTGGAATATTCGTTGGACATGGCATGAAGTGGCCGGGCGGGGTCAAGCAGACCCACGCTCGGCCTTGTTCAAGGTGACCGTGAAAATGGCCCCGCCCGGGTCGTCGGGAGAGGAGGAGGTGACATTGCCCGCAGTCAGTTCGCCGCCCAGACTGGCCAGGATGTCGCGCGAGATGACCAGGCCCAAGCCCAGGCCATCCGCCTTGGTTGTCTGGAAAGGCATGAAGATCTGGCCCAGCACGGCAGCGAGGATGCCGGGGCCGTTGTCCCGTACGCTCACGCGCACTCGCCCGCCCTCGTCGTGGACGGCGATCCGGATGGTGGCGTCGGCCACTCCCTCCAGCGCATCCATGGCGTTCTGCAACAGATTCACGAACACCTGCTCCAGACGGATCCGGTCGGCCACGACATGCAAATGCCCCGCGCCGTCCGGCCCGATCAGGTTCACCCCTTGGCGGCGCAAGCGTGCGCCCACGAGCAGCAGGGCCCCCTCCAGGGCATCCTGCAGCAGGATGGGCCCGGGCTGCGGACTATCCTTGCGGGAAAAGGCCCGCAGCTCCCCGGTGATGCGGCCGATGCGATCGGTCAACCGCGCTATCGTCGCCAGATTGGCGCCGGCCGACGCCGTATCGGATCGCCGCAGCAGCTCCGCCGCATTGTCGGCATATGTGCGTATGGCCGCGACAGGCTGATTGATCTCGTGCGCGACACCGGCCGCCACCTGCCCCAGTACCGCCAGCCTCGCCGCCTGGGTCAGCTCGTCGTGCATGGCCATCACCCGCGCTTCGGCGCGCTGACGCTCATCCATCTCTGTGCGCAACTGCTGGTTGGCGCGATTCAACTGGGCCGTACGCAAATCGACCTGGGCTTCCAGCTCGGCGCGCGCCCGAGCCTGCTCGTGGGCCCGCATGCGGACACGGTAACGGCGATACTGCACGAAGCCCCCGGCGGCATAGACCAGCGCCAACACCAGCAATGCCGCCAGGCGGGCTCCGGCCACGGCCCGATCCACCGCCTCCCCCACCGGCGTGAGCATGTGAAACTGCCAGCCCAACGAGCCGCCCACCGGCAACGCGCTGTGCAGCAACCGGGTGCCGACAGGCACGCCCGGCACCGCCTCGGCCAGCGTGACGACCTGATCGGGCGCATCAGCAACCAGGGCGGGACGCAGCGGCACCGGATCGAACGCCGCGTCGCCGAACTGCAGGCTCGTGCGCGCCTGCTGCGCCAGGGCCTCGGGAAGCGGCCGGATCACCCGGAAACGCCAATCGGGAACATTGCCCAGGAGCACCACTCCATTTCCATCCGTCACGAACACCGGCGCCGCGGAACCCCGCCAATCGGCCTCGAGGTCGCGAAAATCCACCTTGAACACCACAACCCCCATCAAGGTGCCGCTCGCGTCGGCAATGCGACGCGACAAATACAGCCCAGCCTGATGGCTGGTGGCGCCCAGGGCAAAGTGCTCGGCATGGCCGACTTTCACGGCATCGCGGAAATACGGCCGGAAGCGATAGTCGTTGCCGACGAAGGACAAGGGATCGCGCCAGTTGCTGGCCGCGATCGTCACGCCGCGGACATCGAGCAGATAGATCACGGAAGCGCCGACACCCCGGCTGAGCCGTTCGAGCTTTTCGTCGAGGGCCTCCAACTGTCCGGGCGATGCGCCGCCCAGCACGGCGTGGATGTCGACATCGTCGGCCAGGACGAAAGGCAGGGCGCGAAATTTGTCGAGGTGATTGCGCAGCAGCGCGACGCTCAGCATTTCTTCATTGTGCGCCTGCGCCATGGCGCCCTGCAGGGCACGCTCGCCGGCCCATCGTCCGACCAAGACCATGACGGCCAAGGCAACGCCCAGACCGATCACCACCGCGGCCAGCAGCACTGCCCATGTGGGCGGCGCAGGCAATCGCTTCGAATCGGACGCACCGTATCGATCTCGAAGACGGAAGGAAAAGGAAAAACGCGGCATGGGGTGAAGGAGCCGGACAGCAGCTGGATGTGTGTGGATTTCCACACATTTTAACACCCGGCAGTGCGAAAACCCGCACTCCACCCATGGATCATTGTTACAGGAAAATTGAAATCGTCAATATTTTCAATCAATTACATTCCACCCATCGCCTCTTCTGAACTGGCACGGCATTTGCTTATTACTGTGCAAGCAGGACAGTTCGCTGTCGTTGCGACATCCGCGGGCGGCCCCAATGCAGCGCCGCCTCGTTCAAGAAAACACCCGAAATGCCGGCCATGCATCCGGATGAACGCGGGCCACACCCATGTGGGGACAATGCAATGATCGAAGTGGATCAACACGCGGCACAACCTGCACGCAAACTGAAGTTCTATCAAATCCTGTACGTACAGGTACTGTTCGCCATCGTGGTGGGCATACTGCTGGGTTACTTCAAGCCTGACCTGGGCGAGGCCATGAAGCCGCTGGGCGATGGCTTCATCAAGCTGGTCAAGATGATCATCGCGCCGGTGATCTTCCTGACGGTCGCCACCGGCATTGCCGCCATGAGCGACCTCAAGAAGGTCGGCCGCGTCGTCGGCAAGGCCATGGTCTACTTCCTGGTGTTCTCGACACTGGCCCTGATCATCGGCATGATCGTCAGCCATGTGGTCCAGCCCGGCGCCGGCATGCACATCGACCCCGCATCCCTGGACCAGAAGACCGTTGCCGGCTATGTGACCAAAGCGCACGACTCGACCATCACCGGCTTTCTGCTGCACATCATCCCGACCACGATATTCAGCCCCTTCGTCACAGGCGACATCCTTCAGGTGCTGTTCGTCGCCGTGCTGTTCGGCATCGCGCTGGCCATCGTCGGAGAGCGCGGCAAGCCCGTCCAGGACTTCCTGACGGCGCTCACGCGTCCGGTGTTCACCGTCGTCGGCATCCTCATGAAAGCCGCCCCGATCGGTGCGTTCGGCGCCATGGCCTTCACCATCGGCAAGTACGGCATCAAATCCATCCTCAACCTGGCCATGCTGGTCGGCACGTTCTATGCCACCTCGGTGCTGTTCGTGGTGGTCGTGCTGGGCCTGGTCGCCCGCTACAACGGCTTCTCCATCCTCAAGCTGGTGCGCTACATCCGTGAAGAACTGCTGCTGGTGCTGGGCACGAGCTCGTCCGAAGCGGCATTGCCCACCCTCATGCAGAAGATGGAACGCGCCGGTTGCTCCAAGTCGGTGGTCGGCCTGGTGGTTCCGACGGGCTACTCATTCAACCTGGACGGCACCAACATCTACATGACGATGGCCGCTCTGTTCATTGCCCAGGCCTGTGACATCCCGCTTTCCCTGGGTGACCAGATCCTGTTGCTGCTGGTGGCCATGCTTAGTTCCAAAGGGGCCGCCGGCGTCACCGGTGCGGGCTTCATCACCCTTGCCGCCACCCTGTCGGTGGTGCCCAGCGTTCCTGTGGCCGGCATGGCCCTCGTCCTGGGCGTGGACCGCTTCATGTCCGAATGCCGCGCCCTGACCAACCTCGTGGGCAACGCCACCGCAGCCGTCGTCGTGGCCCGTTGGGAAGGCGAACTCGACAAGGAGGCCCTGAACGCCGCGTTGAATGGCGAAGGCGCACTGCCGCATCCCGAGCAGGAAGCATCCGCCCCGATCCTTACTCCGCCTGCACACACCGCTGCCTGAACGGCAGCGCCCCCATCGCTCCGCCCATGCCCGGGCCGGGCGATCCCGGCGATCGAGCCGTCCGCCCACGCGGACGGTTTTTTTACATCCCGACACAAACGTTGCCTTTCATGGCTGGACAGCACGCAAAAGCACTCCCTACCATGAACGGCAACGTCCACCAACACGAGACAACAGGAGGTGAAGTCGTCATGGGCATCATCAGCATGATCATCGTGGGTTTCATCGTAGGGCTGATTGCACGCGCCATCATGCCCGGAGACCAGAAGATGGGCCTCATCCTCACGGCTGTCCTGGGGATCGTCGGCGCAGTGGTTGCCGGCTATCTCGGCGCCGCCGTCGGCCTGTATGCGCCGGGCCAGGGGGCCGGCTGGATCGGCTCTATCATCGGCGCCGTCATCGTGCTCTTCGTCTACGGCCTGGTCGCCCACAAACAAGGGTGAACCCGCCGGCGCCGCGCGAGACCCGGCGACACGCACTACAATAGGGGCCCTGGTTTTTTCAAGGGCGCCCCCTTCCATGACAACCGCCAGCGGCCACCCCTGACATGCAGGGATCCACCCCACTTCGCCATGCCCGCGCAAGCGGGCGCCCGCACGCAGCACCCATCGTCACTTTCAACGCCCTCTGGCTGGCCGAGACCATACGCCTACGCGAGGCGCAATGGGGCCCGCTCGAAGACGCCGCCGAAGTCCGCGCCAGCCTTGCCGCCGTCCAGGGGTTCGCACCCAGAATCCTGCACCGGGCCAGCCTGCTCGCCCGACGGGAAAAGCTGGATCAGACCTTGCTTCAATGGGGGCAGGCTTCCCGCCTCGCTCTTGGCGCCTTGTGCCTCCTGGCGATCCTCGCAGGCGCGGCGGCGGCCGCCGCCGCATTGGGCGACGGAAGCCGTCCGGTCAATCTGCTGCTTGCCTTTACCGCGCTGCTGGGATTGCACTTCATCACACTGGCCGTCTGGCTGATGAGTTTCCTCGCCTCAGGCGTCGAAGCCGGCGCCTGGCTGGGCAGGCTTTGGCTCTGGCTGACCCGCAAGCTCGCGCGCGGTCCGGATGTGGGACTGCCGCCCACCGCGCTGGCCAGCCTGCTGGGCCGCCGTGGGGGCCTGCCCTGGCTGTTCGGCAGCGTCAGCCATGGATTCTGGGTGATCGCATTCACCAGCGCGCTTGCGACACTGCTGGCCCTGCTGTCCACCCGGCGATACACCTTCAACTGGGAAACCACCCTGCTGTCGCCCGATACCTTCGTCAGCCTGACGACCGGGCTGGGCTGGCTGCCGGGCCTGCTGGGCTTCGGCATGCCGGATCCATCGACCATCCAGTTGAGCAATGGCCTGAATGCACTGCCGCCCCAGGCCCAGGCCCTTTGGTCGGGCTGGCTGATCGGCTGTGTGGTCGCCTACGGATTCCTGCCCCGCCTGCTGTGCGCCACCCTGTGTTTCGCGCTCATCCGCCGCAAGGTACGCGCGCTGGATATCGATCTTCAACTGCCTGGCTACATGGATCTGCGCGAGCGCCTCGATCCCCCGAGCGAACCGGCGGGCATCGATGCCCCGCCGCCGGCTTTCTCCCACGCCACGGGACAGGGAGCCCTGTTCGACAATGACGCCCCCGACACCCCCATCGCCTTCGGCCTGGAGCTGCCCGAAGACCTTGCGTGGCCGCCTTTCGCCTTGCCCGACAGTGTTCGCGACTTGGGCATCGTCGACACCCGGGAGCAGCGCAATGGCCTGCTCGATCGCCTGCAGGGCCGGTCTCCCAACGCTTTGCTGATCGCCTGCGACCGGCGCCAGACACCCGACCGGGGCTCGATCGGCTTCATCGCCTCGGCGGCCAGGCTGGCAGGTCGGGCGCACGTCCTGCTGGTGCCGTCCGGCGAGGATGCTCGCGACGCCTTGTGGCTGACCAGCCTGCTGGAAGCCGGGTTTGCGGCCGACCAGATAAGCGCCGACCCCGCCGTGGCGCAGGCCTGGCTCCAGGCCCGGAACAAAGAAGGGGGGGGCCATGTCCGTCAATGAGCCGTCGCGCTTGAAGCTGGCCGTGGTCGGCCACACCAACACGGGCAAGACCTCGCTGCTGCGCACCCTCACCCGCAATCCGGACTTCGGCCAGGTGGCGGACAGTCCCGGCACCACGCGGCATGTCGAAGGGGTGCGCCTGCTGGTCGATGGGCACCCTGTGATCGAATTGTTCGATACGCCGGGCCTGGAAGACGGAATCGGCTTGCTCGACTACCTGGATCAGCTCGCCCAGCGCTCTGAAAGGCTGGATGGCCCGGACCGCATACGCCGGTTCCTTGACACGCCCGAAAGCCAGGGCCGCTTCGAACAGGAAGCGCGCGTGCTGCGCAAGCTGCTCGATTGCGACGCCGGCCTGTACGTCGTCGACGTGCGCGACCCGGTGCTCGGCAAGTACAAGGATGAACTGGCCATCCTCGCCAGTTGCGGACGCCCCTTGCTGCCGGTCCTGAACTTCAGCCATGCGGCCAAGCATCGCGGCCATGAATGGCGCACGGCCCTGGCGCGCCTCGGCCTGCATGCCATGGTCGAGTTCGATACCGTCGCCCCGCCGCTGGACGGCGAGACCCAGCTGTACGACAAGCTGGCGATGCTGCTGGATACGCACGCCCCTCTGCTGCAGCGTGTCCGGGACGACGTCATCCGCCAGCGCGCCGCCCGCCGGGACGACGCCTATCGGCTGGTCGCCGAACTGCTCATCGATGCAGCCGCCTTGCGCGTGTCGGCCTTGCCCGACGAGGCCGGCGTGAAAGCCGCCACGGAAACACTGCGCCAGCGGATCCGCGAACGGGAAAACGGATGTATACGCGCTCTGCTCAAGCGCTATAACTTCCACCCCGACGACTACCCCCGCCACCCCCTGCCCCTGGAGGGCGAACGCTGGGGCATGGATCTTTTCCATCCCCAGGCCCTCAAGGAGGCTGGCCTACACGTGACCAAGGGCATGGCGGCGGGCGCGATGGCCGGCGCCGCGGTCGATTTGTTCACGGCGGGCATGAGCCTGGGAGCCGCCGCACTGGTCGGCGCCACGGCCGGCGGCCTTTGGCAGGGAGTCGAGCGCTACGGAAAGCGAGTCCTGGGGCGTCTGCAGGGGTATCAGGAGCTCAGCGTGGACGATGCGGTCCTGCGGCTGCTGGCGTTGCGCCAGATGACTTTGGCCGATGCGCTCGAGCGGCGCGGCCATGCGGCGCAAGGCCCCATCGCGCTGGCTTCGGCGGCCGGGGATGAGCCATCGCAAGCCGGTTTCGAAGACGCCTTGCGCACCGGCAAGCTGCCCGTTCAATTGGCCGAAGCGCGCGGAACCCCGGCCTGGTCGACGTTATCGGACGACTACACGCCCTCGGTGCGCCGCGACCAGGCCGTGGCGACACTGGCGCGGCAGCTCTCGTCTCACGCCGTCGCAAGCGCCGGCTGATCGGCGGTGTCGTCCAGCAAACCCGCCGCATGCAAGGCCTTGGTTTCTTTCCAGGCCTTTCGTATGAACCGGGCCGCTTCCACGTTCTGTTCGAACAGGTTGTACTTGGCGCCCAACGCGTAGTCCGGAAGATTGATCATCTCGGTCGTGAAGTAGCGCAACGGGCTGTCCGGGTGCGTGATGTGATAGCGCATGGCTTGCCGAATCGCTTCTTTGGACGGCTCGAGCATGTAGGCATACCAGGGCGAATGCCACTCTCCGGGGCGAGGCTTGATGATCGGGTACTGAATCCCGCGCGCCGGCCCCCCGTCCTCACCCTGCGCCCAAAGGTTCTTGGGCTGGTTGGGCCCCACCGTGCGCAGTTGCACCCAGCGCACGATATTCATATCCAGCCACTCTTCGCACAGCGACCCTTTCTCGAAGGGGTCGATGATCATGCGCCCCGATTCGATCAACTCGCGGCATTCCGAGCGGTCCTGCTCCTCGGGATTGGCGATCTTGAAGTTCACATGGCTGTAATCCATCGTGTAATGGAAGGGCACGCCCTGCGCCATGATGCGCCGCGCGATGGGCGTGACCCGGGCCATGTTCTCCGTCCACATGTTCACATGCAGCTCAAAAGACGGCTCCACCCCCAGCTTCTGGCCGAACTCGTAGACGTCCAGGTAGTGCGCCACGATTTCATCGTCGGTCAGCACGTGCCCGTCGGCGTGGTGGGTGAAGGTCATGATGTTATGGCACTTGGCGCCCACATCGTGACAGATCTGAAGGTTGTCGTACATCAGGTCTTCGTCGCGACCCAGCATGTAGAACCAGCTTGCCGTATGGACCGGCAGGTCGTACTTGCTCATGGCCTTTTCGTACTCGGCGAAGTTCGACCGCAAAGGCAGGCGATCGAAGTAATCGAAGACCCCCGACTCCTTCACCAGCCGGAACTGCTCGGCGATGGGCAGCTCTTCCAGCGACACCGGCTTGTCCTTGGACGAAGGCTGAACGCCCCGCCCATTGCACCCCAACAAGAAGGGGAAATCGTCTTCCGCCACCGTGTTTGCGCGCGTCATGCCAGCGCCTCCTGGGTCTGGGGCTGGGCTTCGGCGGCGATCATCTGCTGCACGATCTTGCGCATCCGGATCGGCGACGCGTCGATCGCCAGGCGCACCGGCACGAAATCGGGGTTCTTGCGCTCCGTCGCATGAATGGCTTCCAGAATGACCTTGTCCTCGGAGAATGCGCTGCGGAACTCCGCGGACAAGGCCGCATTGGTGGCCGCGTCCGTATGGAAATTCTTCACATGCAGCCAGTGGTCGATGGTGGTGTTCTCATCGACCGGCGTCATGAAGTGACAGGCGTAGATCTGGATGCAGTCCTCGCGATTGCCCTCGGGTGCGCCAGTGCCGGTCGGGGCGCTGCCGAAATCGATGACGGCGATGCTGGGGGCGTGATAGTGGTAGTAATGCCAGCGGTCGACATTGCCCTTGAAATTGCCGAACTTCTGGAAAAGCGGAATGGCGGGCGAATCGTTGATCCAGCGCCAGGTGACCTGACCCGTCTTGGTGGGCTCCAAGGCCACGGGCACTTCTTCGCCGGCCGGCGAGCCCAGGGTGGTCAGATGCACGAAATTCACATGCGCGGGATCGCAGAGGTTGTCGACCAGATTCAGGTAGAAACAGCCGATTTCCAGTGCGTCGCCCTCGACGGCGCTCCATGACGAATCATGATATTGCGGCAAGTCGTACACCAGGGCGGTATCGGCCTTCGCGGGATCGCCCATCCAGATCCAGACCAGGCCCATGTTCTCGTGCGTGGGGAAGGTTTCAACCTTGGCCGTCGGCGGCACCGTGCGCTGCCCCGGCACGCGGATGCAAGCGCCGGAACAATCGAACTGCAGACCATGGTAACCGCACTCGATGGCATCGCCCTTGATGCGCCCTTTGGACAGGGGCAGCATGCGGTGGGGGCACATGTCGATCTGCGCCACCACCTTGCCGGTGCTGTTGCGATACAGGACCAGGTCCCGCTCCACAATGCGCCGCGTGGTCAGGCTGTTGGTGATATCGCGCGACCAGGCAATGGGATACCAGGTGTTCAGTACATATTCGGCCATGATTGTCTCCTTGAGTCGGCCCCGGGGAGCCCTTAGATCCACACCAATAATTTATTTAGTACTCACTACATAAATTGGATGATATACTGAATATCGAAACACGCCAAGAAATTTCTTGTCCGTCACTCAACCAACTGGAACGGCCGGGGCGCTGTCTTGGGCCCCGCTCTCGGAAATGGCCATCGACGATACCGACCAAGCTACTGCGGAACTTGCCGCCAACGCGCAGGAAGCCCCGCGCAAGTCGAAGCCGCGTTCGGCCAAGACCACGCGCGAGAACATCCTCAAAGCCGCCAAGAAAATCTTCTCGAAGGACGGCTACGACGGTGCGCGCGTCGAAAAGATCTCCAAGGCGGCAAAATCCTATGACAGCCTGATCTACTACTACTTCGGCAGCAAAGAGAAACTGTTCGTCGAGGTGCTGGAAGACGCCTACAAGGATATTTTCGAGGCCGAGCAGAAGCTCAAGCTGAACCTGGACGATCCTGTGCAGGCCCTGCGCACCATCATCGAGTTCCCTTTCCGCTATTACCTCGCCAATCCCGAGCTGATCGTGCTTCTGGGCACCGAGAACCTCCAGAAGGGCAAGCACATCGCCAAATCGAAAAGTGCCGATCAATATGCCCGGCCTGCCATCTCCATCCTGCGCGATGTCGTGCACCGGGGCGTGGAAAAAGGCGTGTTCCGCGACGACGTGGACTGCGAACGCCTGTACATGGCCATGACGGCCCTGGGCTATTTCTACGTGTCCAACCGCTATACGTTCTCGGCCTTCCTGAGCATTGATCTCATGGATCCCGAAAACGTCGAGGAATGGGCACGGTACATCAGCGACCTGATGCTGGAATCGGTGCTCAAACGCTAGTCAACGCGGTGCGTGCCGGCGAAGACTCCCATCGCATGACGAGAACTCGTCATTCCGCCACCGTCTCGTCATTCCGCCGACAGGCGGAATCCACGCTTATGGGAAAACGTGGCGAAGCCCGTGTATCCCGGCTGTCGCCGGGACGACGAATCATGCGGCTCAGATCGCCTTGGCCTCGCGCAGCCGGGTCACGGAACCGGCATCCAGGCCCAGTTCGGCCAGAACTTCCTCGGTGTGCTGCCCCAGGCTCGGCGGCGCCGAATCATAGGCGATGGGGGTGGCTGAGAAACGCATTGGGCTGGCTACCAGATCCACAGCCCCATAGGCCTCGGAGGGCACAGACACCCGCATGCCGCGCGCGCGGACCTGCGGATCGTCGAAGACCCTGTCGATGGTGTTGATGGGGCCGCAGGGAAAGCCATTGGCAGTCCCCAAGACACACCATTCATCGATCGTTTTCGCCAGCATGCGCGGCTCGAGCAGCGCGAGGAGCGCCTGGCGATTGAGCACGCGCTGGGCATTGCTGCGATAGCGCTCATCGTCGGCCAGCTCCGGACAGCCCGCCGCGCGGCAGAATGCAGCAAACTGGGTATCGTTGCCGATGGCCAGCATCACATGCCCGTCCGCCACGGCAAACGGCTGATAGGGCACGATGGACGGATGGGCGCTGCCCAGCCGCTGCGGCACTTGCCCGGCCAGCACGAAGTTGCTGGCCTGGTTGGCCAGCGCGGCCACCTGGACGTCCAGCAGGGCGATGTCGATGTGCTGTCCCTGCCCCGTGCGCTCGCGCGACAACAAGGCGGCCAGGATGGCGGACGTGGCGTACAGGCCGGTCAGGACATCCACCACGGCCACACCCACCTTCTGCGGACCGCCGCCCGGCACGCTGTCCGGTTCGCCGGTGATGCTCATGAGACCGCCCATGGCCTGCACCAGGGCGTCGTAGCCGGGGCGTTCGGCATAGGGCCCATTCTGGCCGAAACCGGTGATGGAGCAATACACGAGGCGAGGATTGATCTTGGAGAGCGTATCGTAATCCAGCCCGTACTTGCGCAGACCGCCCACCTTGTAGTTCTCGACCAGTACGTCGGCTTTGCGCACCAGCTCGAGCAGCACCGCCCTGCCCTCTTCGACCGTGAAGTCCAGCGTGATGGAACGCTTGCCGCGATTGCAGCAGAAGAAATAGGCGGCGTCCTTGACGCCATCCTGCTCACCCTGCACGAAAGGCGGGCCCCAACTGCGTGTGTCATCGCCCTGACCGGGACGCTCCACCTTGATCACGTCGGCGCCCAGGTCGGCGAGATTCTGTGTGGACCATGGGCCGGCCAGGATGCGCGACAAATCCAGTACGGTCACGCCCTGCAGTGCGGATGACATGCTTTGATCTCCGTTCAGTGTTCGATGACGGGCACTTCCGTGGCCGGCGGGGTGTTTCGGCTTCGCTGACAACGGACGATGCCGTCGATCATGACCATGCCCACGCCCGGGATGTCGCCCAGCTGCACACTCTCGAGCAGGGTGCTGCCGGCCGTATGCTGGGCCCGGTCCATGAACACGAAGTCGGCAGCACGGCCCACTTCGATGAGTCCGCAGTCGAGGTCGCGCATGCGCGCGGTGTTGCCCGTGGCAAAACAGAAAGCGATCTCGGCCGGAATATCGGCCAGGCTCGAAAGCTGCGTCACCATGCGCAGAATTCCAAGCGGCTGCACGCCCGAGCCGGCGGGCCCATCGGTACCCAGGATGACGCGATGCAGGCACTTGAGCTCGTGCGCATGGCGCGCCGTCAGGATCGCGATGCGCTCGTTGCCGTTGTGGACAATCTCGATGCCGCGCGAGGACCGTTCGCACAACTCGCAGACTTGCTTGTAAGGCAGGGAGGTATGGCCGCCGTTGATGTGGCCGATGATGTCGGCATCGGCCTCGAGCACGACATCCTTGTCGATCAGGCCCGATCCGGGAATGGAGGGCCCGCCCGTATGGATGGTGCTCTGGATGCCGTACTTGCGCGCCCAGGCGACCATCTGCGCGGCCTCGTCGCCGGCCTTGACGCTGCCCAGGCCAATCTCGCCCAGCAGCTTGACGCCGGCGTCCGCAAGCTCTTTGAAATCAGACTCCACCATCCCTTTCTCGATCACCGGCGCACCGGCCAGCACCTTGACCCCGCCCGGACGGAAAGCGTCGAAAGCGCGCTGCGACGTGATGGCCAGCGCCTTGAGACCCAGAATGTCCTTTGGACGGCCAGGATAGTGCACCTCTCCGGCGGAAATCATGGTGGTCACGCCCCCATTGAGGGATGACTCGATCCAGTTGAGCTGGCTCTGGCGCGGAGTCCAGTCGCCCGCCACCGGGTGAACGTGCGAATCGATCAGGCCCGGCGCCACCGTCGTGCCACGGCAGTCGATGACGGTCTTGGCGCCCTCGACATCGCAATCCTTGTACTTTCCGACAGCGGCAATGCGGCCGTCATTGACCACAATGGTGTCCGCATCGAGGATGGGCTTCTCCAGATCGCCCGACAGCATCAGGCCGATATTGCGAATGACGACCTTGCCCGACTTTGCTTCCTGCACTGCTGTAGCCATGGTGTTCTCCCTGTGGGCCCGCGATCAGCGCAGGCCGTCCTCGCCCTTGATCTCACTGACCTGCAGTCCGCCGACTCGCGGCAGCGGACGGCCGGAATCGGTGACGGCAACCGCCACCACGATTTCATTGGCGCGCGGCGCATCGGAAACCCGAGCCTCGATGGCGTCGAAGTGGCTGCGCACGAAAGCCGCATCTTTGTGCCCCAGCGGCACGTCGATGGCCGCCCCGATGCCGCCCATCTTCTTGGCCGAGGGGACCAGGGCAGCGCCCTTTTCGACAGCCTTGCGCAACGGCGCACCAAGCTTGGGATGCAGGATGGCCGCGGCGTGCTCGAGTTCGCCGGCTTCGCCGACGATGGCGGCCTTGCCGTAGCTCTGGGCCTGGCCAGGCTGAATGCCCAGCGCCTGCACGCACTTCTCGCCCAGCAAGCCGCCCAGCTCCTCGCCGATGGCCGTCAGCACATCGAGGTTCTGTTCATATTTGCCGGCAAAGGGATTCTCGATCACGGCCATCGCCACGGCGCGGCGTGTGGGCGGCGTGACCGCCTGTCCCATTTCAACGCGGGTTTCATCGGCCATCACCACCAACTTGCGGATCTTCGCTGTCATGTCTGTTCTCCAGTTCTATCGTGGAATTCGTGAAATCTGTCGCGGGGCCAGGCTTAGCGCAGGCCGTCGAACTTGCTGATCTGATCTGGCCTGAGACCGCCCACACGCTGATGGATGCGCGCGCCGGTGGTCATGGCCAGGACGAACACGAGCTCATCGGACTTTGGAGCGCCCGGCACATAGACCTCGATGGCATCGAAGTGGCCTCGCACATAACTGGCCGTCACGTGGGTCAGCGGCACATCGAGCTTCGTACCCGGAGCACCGACCTTCTTGGTGGACGGCACGATGGACAGCGCACGGCCCATCTCGAGGCCCTTGGGGCCATTTCCGCCACCGCCCTGCTTATAGCTGTCGCGGTCGCCCTTCCAGCCCAGCAGCTCCCGCATGGCGTAGCCGCCCGGAACATGCCAGAGCGCACCGTGCTCGAGTTCGCCCGCGCCGCCGACGATGGACCCCTTGCCATAGCTTTCGATCTGGTCGGCATCGACCTCCATCGCAGCCAGGAGCCTGTGGGCCATGTCCAGGCCGACGGAGTTCAGCTCCTCCATCATGGGCGTGATGTCGGGCTCATAGCGCCCGGCATAGGGGTTCTTCAGCACCGCCGCCACCGCCCCACGGATCAGGGGTACGGGGCCTTCCGGCCCGAACTCGTGATAGATGGTCTCAACCTGCGTCTGCACGCGGCGCACTTCGATCAAGTCTGACATGCTCTTCCCTTGTCTTGATTGGGTCGGTGTCTTCAGGGCCGGCTCAGGGGCCCGGAATCCTCCGACGGTTCAATTCCTGCAATCCTACTGCATGCACCCGGCCCTGCAAGACCAGTACGGCAGCCTCGATGAGGCCCTGGCTCTGCAAACCATTGGCCGCTGCGGCGCCCTTGGCGAGCGCCGCTTCGATTTCCTCCTGCGGCAACGGCCCCACGGCCACCGTCACAGGCAAATCCCCCAGATCCGTATCGTCTTTCAGGCTGGAGGCCGGCGATTTCCGCACCGCCTCATGGGCACTGTCGACGGCATTGGCCACGACGGTCGCCGCCGCATCGGCCACGGCGGCCTGGCTGGCCAGAATGGTGACGCTGTCGGCAATGCCCAGGCTGAAACTTCGCCCCCGCCAGCCGCTGGTGGCCACGCCGCGCAGCGGCATGGACGACGTGAGCTCGAAATCCCCGTCAGGCACGACCTCGCCGCCCGCATAACGATCCAGGTTCGCATACAGGCCGATCCGATACTGCTCGCCAGGCTGCAGGTGCAAGGCGATATCGCCCCCATTGTTGACATAGGCGCGGCGCACCCCCGCCTCTGCCTTGAAAAACGCGCAGATTTCGTCGGCCACGGCCCCGGCAACGGCTGCCATGGGGGTGATGTACTGCGCGCGATGCGGCCAACACGCCGCCAGCATGCGCTGCGCCACAGCGCCCGAAAAGGCGCCGCATTGGGGCACGGGCTTGCGCAAACGGGACAGCTCGCCGACCAGCTCGGGCAGGACTCCCGTAAAACGGCTCCAGGCCGCGTCGAGCGCCCGCCGGACCGCCGCAGCCTCCCCGTTCGCCCCGATGACGAGGTCGATGGGGCCATGCTGCATGTGCCAGCGCTCATCATCCAGGGCAACGCAGGTCGCCCCCGAAGGGTGCGTCACAGCCACCCCTCCGAACTCCGTGGCCATGCCCATCAGGCCAGCATCGGCTTGTGGCCGATAGGCCACGGGCTGCCCGCGTCGTGCCAGTCGATGATGCGATGCGGCGCCTGCGCCAGGACCTGCTCGATGCTGCGCACCTGATCCATGTGCCCGCCCAGCCGCTCATAATCGGCCAGCGGCATGGTGAATTCGATCGGCGCCACGATGGCCGGCGTCGGCACATAACCGAAGGAGTTGTCCGGCATGCGCAACACGTCGACCATGACGGTGATCCCGCCGCCCGCCCAGATATAGGCCGGAGCGCCCCCGCAGGTGACATTGGTGATCGACTGCTTGATCGAGTTGGTCAGCCACACGGGATTCTCGGTCACCCCGGCGCGCAAGGACCCGCCCGCGCCGCCCAGGAACATGACGCTGCACAACGAGGGTTCGCAGTTCTCGCCGATGCGGTCGACCACCTTCTGCAAGGGTTCCGGCATGGGCTTGCGTTGTGGCGTCAGCGTATCGTCCAGCTCGAAGTACTCGGCGTGCTCGCCCGTGGTGGACGTGATCAGGAGGCGCAAGCCCGGCTTGGCGACTTCCGGATCGAACCCTTCGATGATCGCCAGGGGATCGGTAATGTCGGTGCCGCCCCAGCCGTTGCCGGGATTGGCGACCTGGAAATAGCGGCCGGGAGTCGAACGCCGGCCCTTCATCTTGATGCCCGAAAGCGGGATATCGAGGCAGCGGCCCGCCTGGTGTTCAGTCAGGACGCCGGTAATGTGGTCGTCGACCACGACGACTTCGTCGACATGGCCGAACCACTGCTTGGCGAATATCCCGATGGCGGCCGAACCGCAGCCGACACGCATGCGCTGCTCCGGCTTGCCATCGACGATGGGGGGTTTGCCGGCCTGCACCACGAGTTGCGCCCCGCCGTCGATGCTCAGCTCGACGGCTTGCTTGTTGCCCAGAGCCATCATGACATCGCAAGTGATGCGGCCTTCTTTCTTGCTGCCGCCCGTCAGGTGATGCACGCCGCCCAGCGACAGCATCTGGGACCCATACTCGGCCGTCGTCACATGGCCGACGATCTCGCCCTTGTGACGCACATTGGCCTGCTCCGGCCCGAGATAGCGATCGGTGTCGATCTTCACCTTGAAGCTGCAGTAACTGAAGATGCCTTCGGTCACGACGGTGACCATGTCCACGCCCTGCACCTTGGAGGCCACGATGAAGGGGGCCGGCTTGTAGTCCGGATAGGTCGTCCCCGATCCGACACCGCTGACGAACAGCTCGGAATCGCCTTCGTCGCGAATGTCCCCGGAACCGGCTTGTGCCGAAGGAAGCGCTGCCGGCGCCATGTCCGGCAGGCGCCGCATCAGGATGACGGGATCGACACGCACCAGCCGGCCTTCCTCATTGCCCCAACGGTCACAGGCGCCGGTGCGCCCTTCCGTGATCTGGCAGAGCACTGGACAGGCGTTGCACTCCACCTTGTTGCTGGCCATATTGGCACTGCGGGGCTTGGATTTCTCGAGCACAGTGGGGCCGGCGGCTGTCGGTTCCACCGCATCGAGGTTCTCCATGCTGTGATCCACTTTCGTATGCTCGGTCATCACCGGCGCCTCCTTGGGTATTGATTGAACCGGCCGGCCCCAGGCATCAAAACGCACAGAGCAAGGCCGGCCGGATTGAATTAATTTAGTATCTACTTAAAATTGTAGTGAATACTACATTTATTGATCGATAATAGCGCAAAAGGCCAGGAGCGGCAAGAATTTTCGGGGGCGGCTCAGGCGCCCACAGCCAGCCTTTGCGAAGAGCGGGCGACCAGCGCCTGGAGCTCGTCCACAGTAAGGACTTCGGCGAAAAGCGCCTGCATGTTGTTCAGCGTCGCGTTGTGCTCTTCGTCGGTGAGAGTCGCATTGGCATCGGCGAGGAAAATGACCTGATAATTGCGCTGGGCGGCATCTCGCGCCGTGCTTTCCGAACAGCAGTTGGTCATGGTTCCCGAAATGATCACTGTCTGGATACCGCGCTCGCGCAGCAGTTCGTCCAACGCGCAGGTGCCGGGCACGAAGCCGCTGAAACGCGTCTTGTCAACAATGCAGTCCTGAGGTTGGACATCCAGCGCGGGCCACAGTGCAAATCCTTCGGCCCCGCGAGTGAACGCCCCGCGCGACCGCTCCTTGGCCTCAATGCTGGAGATCGTGTCATACCAGAACGTCCAGTTCACCGCCTCGTTCTCGTCGTAGGTGTAGCGCAAGAAGACATTCAGGCCTCCGGCTTGGCGGAGCATGGCACTCGTGCGGTTGATGTTGGGCACGATCTCGCGGGCAAGGGGGATCTCGACCGCCGCCCCGGGGGCCAGAAAGCCGACCTGCATGTCGACGATGAGGTGAGCCGTGCGTGACATGTCCAACTGGTCGAAAAGACGGTCCCGCCCGCGGTGCAGGCGGCTGCGTTCAATAATCTGGGGAGAAAGGCTGATCTGATGCATCGTCATTCCTTTTCACGAAGAAGGTTTCGTTGTCTTGTTCAAGCCCATGGCCTCGACGCCCTGCATGTCCGGCGCCTCGCGGCGCCGAGGTTCGCGCCACGATCTCGGCAACGACAGCCGCAGCAGTCTTCCGAACAAGCCGTCCGGCATGGCCACGACCGTCAGAATGAACAGCAGGCCAAGCAGCAGCAGCCAGTAGGGACCCAGCGTGGCCGACAGCACGCTCTCGACAGATCGGACCAGAACCACCCCCAGGAACGCCGCCATCAGCACCGCACGCCCTCCCACCGCCACCCAGATCAGCACTTCGGTGGAAAGCGCCGTGCCGATGATGGCCGGAGAAACGAAACCGAACTGTGCCGTGAACAATGCGCCCGCATACCCCGCAACAGCGCCGGAGAGCGTGAATGCCGCCACCTTGTATTCAACGGTGCGGTAGCCGAAAGACGCTGTGCGCTCCTCGTTGTTGCGAATCGCCGCCAGCACCGCGCCGAAGGGCGAGCGCTGGATGAAGAGCAACAGCAGATAAATCACCAGGGCCGAGCCGAGCACGACATAGAAGACCTCGTTGGTCGACATCATGTCGTCGCCAGCACGCCAGGTCGACATTAGCGGCGGAACCCCCAGCAAGCCATCAAAGCCGCCGATGAACTCTGTGTGCTGGGCGACGATCTCGACGATGACCGCCGCGCAGAGCGTGACGATGGCAAAGAACGCCCCCGAAAGCCCCCGGCCGACGAACAGCATCTTGCCCAGCACATAGGCTGCCAACGCCGGCCCCACAGTGGCCAGTGCCAGGCCCGCAAGCTGCGAACCTCCCAGCCAGGTGAGCTTGTCGAGGGTGGTCAGCCCCATCAGGTAGGCACCCAAGCCGAAGAAGATGGCCTGACCAAAGCAGAGGATCCCGGCCTGGCCCCAGATGAAGGACAGGCTCATCGCCAGGATGCCATAGGTGAGATATTGCCCCAGTTGGCTGACGCTCCACTCATCGGCCAGCAGGGGCGCCAGGGCGAGCATCACCCAGATGCCCATGGTCAGCCGGCCGCCGCTCATGAATCGCAGGTTCATTTCAGCGCCTCCTTCCGATCAGCCCCTCGGGCCAGATGCGGATGATGATGATTGCCAGCAGGAACACCGCCACCTGGGACGCCACCTGCGTATCGATCGAAGAAATCACGGTGCCCGTGGCGCCGATCAGTCCCACGCCCAAGACCACTCCAAGCAAATGCGCCATGCCGCCCACCATGATCGACAGGAAGGCGGGAATCAGGAAGCCGCCGCCCATCTGCGGATCGACGCTCATGATGGGGGCCATGACCGCGCCGGCGAAACCGGCCAGCGCAGCCCCGAAGGCGAAGGTCCAGCGATCCATGCGGCGCGTGTTCAGGCCCAGCGACGCCGCCATGGAACGGTTGGCGATCACGCCGCGAATGGCCAGGCCGATATGGGTGCGATAGAAGACCCAGAACGTGGCCACACTGACAGCCAGCGCGACGGCCATGATGAACAGGCGGAACGAGGGATAGACCACGCCCAGGATCTGCACCGGCTCGGGCAGCGGATTGACGATGCTTTGCGAGGTCGGACCGAACACGATCACGATGAGCTGCTTGATCGCCAGCGCCAGCCCCCACGTGGCCAGAATGGTGTCGATGAACCGATGGTAGACATGGCGAATGATCAACTGTTCGACGACCACGCCGATGATGGCGAGCACGATCGGCGCGACGATCAGCGCCGCCCAATAGGGCATGCCCGCATGCTGTACGGCCACCACACTGTAGGCGCCCAGCAGGAAGAACTCCCCGTGGGCCATGTTGATGACGTTCATGAGGCCAAAGATGATGACCAGCCCGAGGCTGACCAGCAACAGGCTGAGCGAATAGCTCAGCGTGTCCAGGCCAAGTTCAATTGCAAAGCTCATGACGGATGGCTCCAATGACTGTCATACGGAGAGGTAGCGATGGATGGGCGCGGGGTCGTCCCGCAGCTGCTGGACCTGATCCGTCTCGTGGACGACGGCCCCGTTCTCCATGAACAGGCAACGCTGGGCCATGCCCAGGACCAGTTCCATGTTCTGCTCCACCAGCAGGATCGTCAGACCCTGCTCCCGGGCAATGCGGCTCAGCACCCTGCCGATCTCCTGCACGATGTTCGGCTGGATGCCTTCGGAGGGTTCATCCAGAAGCAGAAGCCGCGGCCGCCCGACCAACGCGCGCACGATGGCCAGCTGTTGCTGCTGCCCCCCGGACATGCTGCCGCCCCGCTGCGTGCGTCGCTCCTGCAAGATGGGGAAGAGTTCGAAGGCCCATGCGGGCACCTCCTGCGGCAGGTCCGAGCGCCCCAGCACACCCATGAGCAAGTTTTCTTCCACCGTGAAATCCGGGAAGATCTCGCGCCCCTGGGGTACGTAGCCGACGCCGCAACGCGCGACCTCATAAGGCTTCAACCCCGTGATGGCCTTGCCGCCAAGCGTCACTGTTCCGGACGACACCGCCACATGCCCCATGAGCGCCTTCAGGAAGGTCGTCTTGCCCATGCCGTTGCGACCCAATAGCGCAACGATTTCGCCCGGCCGGATATGCATTGAAAAGCCATCGAGCACCCGGCTTCCAGCCGAATAGCCCGCGACAAGCCCATTGACGTCAAGCATGCCCCACCCCACCCAGATAAGCGGCGATCACTTCGGGGTCGCTCTGTATCTCGTCAAGCGTCCCCTCCCGCACGACCTTGCCTCGCAGCATCACCACCAGGCGACAGTCCAGCGCCCGCACGAAACTCATGTCGTGCTCGATGACCAGCACGGTCTTGCCGAACTGCGTGCGCAGGCGGCGCACGAGATCGGCGGTCTTCTGTGTCTCGGGCACGGACATGCCCGCCGTGGGTTCATCCAGGAGGATGAGATCGGCATCCATGGCCAGCAACATGGCGATCTCCAGCCATTGCTTTTCGCCGTGCGCCAGCGTGCCGACCGGAGCGGTCGCCTTGTGGCTCAATCCGCAGACATCGAGCAAGGCCTCGAGCCGGTCCGCATTGCGCGAAAAGAGAGTTCCCAACATGCTGGACGCGCTGCGAGCGGCCGCCAGAGGCACCACCAGGTTCTCAACGACAGAGAGCTCCGGGTATACGCCCGGAATCTGGAACTTGCGCGATATGCCCTGCCGGGCGATGCGCCAGGCGGGTTGCCCGGTCACATCCTTGCCTTTGAGGACGATGCGGCCTTCCTCCGGGCGCAGGCGCCCGGTGATGATGTTGAACAGCGTGGTCTTGCCGCAGCCATTGGGCCCGATGATGCAATTGACGCTGCCCTGGTCCAGAGCCAGCGACAGGCCGTCAAGAACGGTCAGACCACCAAATCGTTTGGTGACCGAAGAGATTTCCAGCATGGCATCCCCCGTTCCCGGCCATCAAGCCTTGGAGCACTGCTGAGGCGCCACCACCCGGCCCACATCCTTTTTCACCACCATGCGCCCGTCCTGGGCCTGGGCAATCAGGATGTTGAGGTCGGCATGCCGGTCACTGGCCCGCAACGCCACCTCGCCGTTGCCTGACATCAGGCTGTGGCCCACCATGGCATCGGTGATGGCTTCGCGATCGTCGCTGCCGGCGCGCTTGACGCCCTCGACATAGAACCGGGTCAAGGTGTAGTGCGCGTCGACCGTGTTGCTCACGATGGCCTTTTCGCCATACTTTGTACGCATCTTGGACACAAGTTCCTTGGCTTCGGGCTTGTCCACACTGGCGGTGAAATTGCAGACCGTCAGGATGCCGTCCGACTCGGCGTTGGTCAGGCCGGCAATGTAGTTTTCACTGAAACCGAAGAAAGCAATCTTGATCTTGTCCTTCAGGCCGGCGGCGACGAACTGCTTGATGAAGGTGATGGCGTCGGCGCCGACGACCGACACCACCACGATGTCGGCCCCCGAAGACGCGATCTTGCGGATCGTGCCGGTGTAATCCTTGACCCCCCAGGGCGCGTACTCCTCCTCGACCACCCTGGCGCCGCCCTGGGCAACCATCTTGCTCACGGCGGCATTGATCTTCCGTGGCCAGATGTAGTCGCTGCCGAGCATGTAGAAGTTGCGCGAACCCTGCTCGACAAGATAGGGGATGAAGGTGTTGACCCACTGTTCCGGCACCGAGCTGTACAAGGTGATGTAGCGGCTGCATGTGCCGCCCTCATAATCGGTCGCATACAGCAACGGCGTTTTATAGCGCTCTACCAAGGGCCGGATGGCGTCGCGTTCCGCGCTGGTGACGGGACCGATGATGGCATTGACTTTGTGGCGCCGGATCAACTCGTTGGTGCGCTCGACCGCCGTCTTGGGATCGGTCTTGGTGTCCGCACGGATGATCTCGAACATGCGACCACCGAGCACGCCGCCTGCGGCATTGGCCTCCTCGAGCGCCAGCCGGGTGGCTTGCGCGCCTTGTTCTCCAAGGGCCTCGAGCCCACCCGAGAAAGGCTGCAGCACGCCCACCTTGATGGGGCCCGCCGCCCGGGCCAGGCCTGGCAATCCTGCCACGCCTGCCACTGCCAATCCTGCCGTACCAAGAATCAATGACCGGCGCCGTGTGAACCGGTCCTCTGCTGAGTGGTGATCCATCGTGTCTCCATGATTGCGCCAAGGCGCTATTGGTATGTCAGACGCAGTCCAGCACAGCCACTTCTGCGTTCCGCGTCAAGGCGTCGACGACGGAGCCCGAATGGGTCACCGTGCCGAAATGCGTTGCAATGTCGTAAAGCGAGGATTCCTGCTCACGCGGCCCGGTGGCCGCGACGCAATCGCGCGGGACGATGACGCGATAGCCCAGAAAGAACGCATCATGGACCGTGGAACGGACACAGATGTTGGTCACCACCCCCATGACAATGAGCGTGTCGACCTTGAGATCCTTGAGCGTCAGATCGAGATCGGTATTGAAAAACCCCGAATAGCGGCGCTTGAAAACAGTGAAATCGCCCTCCCCCTGCTCCAGCTCGGGCACGATCTGCGACCCCCATTGACCTTCCATGCAATGCGGCGTGCGCTTCTGGAACTCCCGATCGCAAACGAGCCCAGGCCGATGGCTGTCGACGATGTGCACGACGAACGCGCCTTGCTCGCGAGCCGCATGCATCACGGCGTTCTGGGGGCCATAGAGCCGCTCGGCCCCCGGCAGCACCATGGCTCCGCCGGGCGAGCAGAAATCGTTGAGCATGTCGACGACCAGCACGGCCGTGCGGGTGGGATCGAGGTGGATCGGAATGCTTTGTGTCCTGTGCTCGGCAAACTGCTTGCTCATCGGTAAGACTCCAAAGTAGGCCGGAGGGGGCATTGGAAATCAGGATAGCACAGCGCAAACTTTGTTTAGAGTGCTTACTACATAAAAAACCGCAAGAAAACGGGAAAACCCTGATCGGGACTGATTGCAGCGCAGGCCTCCGGACACAGGATGAGTCAGTCCCCTTCGAACCGGCGCACAGACCGGAGCGTGGCATCCGTGATGTAGTCGCGCCAATGATCGAGCTCGCCCTGACCCCGCAGATTGCAATTCAGGAACGCGCTGAGCGTGTAGTGATTGGAAAGGTAGAAGTAACCCAGCGACGCAATCTGGATGTAGAGATCGCGGGCGGAGACATGATCGCGGAACAGGCCGCGCTGAACCCCGGCCTTCAGCACCTCGTCCAGTATGGCCACAGCCGGCGAGGACAGCTCGTGCACACGCGAGGACTTCTTGATGTGCTTGCCCTTGAGCAGGTTCTCGCTGTTGAGCAATGTGATGAATTCGGGATGGTCGATGTAGTACTGCCACACGAAATGCACAACGGTCCGCAACGCCCCCACCGGATCTTCCAGGTCGATGTGGATCGTGGCCTCGGCCTCGTTCATCTTGCGATAGGTGGTCTCGAGCACCTCGACGAACAGCTGCGCCTTGCTGCCGAAGTAGTAATAGATCATGCGATCGTGCGTGCGCGACAGCTTGGAGATGCTTTCGATCTTGCCGTCGGTGAAGCCGTTGCGCGCGAACACGCGTATGGCGGCACGCAAAATCGCATCGCGCGTCTTGTGGGCGCGCACCTGGGCTCCGCGCGTGGCAAGCTGCGCGGGAGTCTTGCGGACGACCTTTGCCGCGGAGGCCGGAGCGGACGCCGCGGATCGCTGCCCCGCCCTTGTGGATGCGGTCTTTTTCGTAGTGGAGCGTGTGGCCATGACTCACCCATTTGGAGAATGAACGGATTCTGGCACCGCCCTTTCACGCAGTCAATCCTAAAAAATGTAGTAAATACCGAATAATTTGGTATTTACTACATTAAAATCATGGACTACCATTCGAAAACCCAATACACCGCCGGATGCCACGCCGCGTCCGACCCACCATCCCGACAAGGTATGCCATGACTCACGTAGTAACCGAAGCCTGTATCAAATGCCGCTACACCGACTGTGTCGAGGTCTGTCCGGTCGACTGCTTTCACGCCGGTCCGAATTTCCTGGTGATTGATCCCGAAGAATGCATCGACTGCGCGGTGTGCGTGGCCGAGTGTCCCGCCAATGCCATCTACGCCGAGGAAGACCTGCCCGACGGCCAAGAGGTGTTCCTGCAGCTGAACGCCGAACTGGCCCAGCAATGGCCGGTCATCACCAAGAATGAAGGCGCCCTTCCCGATGCCGACGACTGGAAGGACAAGACCGGCAAGCTGGATCTGCTCGAGCGCTGAGCCGCAGCCCCGAACGACGGCATCTCACCCGCCATGCCGCCGGATGCGCGGCGGCACACCCAGGATCGAACCATGCACAAGAATTGGATTGCCGGCGAATGGATCGGCTCGGCCAACATTCAGCAGAACATCAACCCTTCGGATCTCAGCGATATCGTGGGCGAATACGTCCGGGCCTCGCAGGAGGATGTCCGGACCGCGATCGATGCCGCCCATCACGCATGGCCGGCCTGGTCCCTGAGCACCCCGCAGCAGCGCTTCGACGCCCTCGACCGCATCGGCACGGAAATCCTGGCCCGCAAGGACGAACTGGGCGAGTTGCTGGCGCGGGAAGAAGGCAAGACGCTGCCGGAAGGCATCGGCGAAGTCGCGCGCGCCGGCCAGATCTTCAAGTTCTTCGCTGGCGAAACCCTGCGCCAGACCGGGGACATCCAGGCCTCGGTGCGCCCCGGTATCCAGGTTGAGGTCACGCGCGAGGCCGTCGGCGTGGTCGGCATCATCACCCCCTGGAACTTTCCCATCGCCATACCGGCCTGGAAAATCGCCCCCGCCCTGGCATATGGCAACTGCGTGGTCTTCAAGCCGGCCGACCTGGTGCCCGGATCGGCCTGGGCCCTGGCCGAGATCATCAGCCGCAGCGGCCTGCCGGCGGGCGTCTTCAACCTCGTCATGGGCCGAGGGTCGGTCGTCGGAGCAGCCCTCATCGAAGACCCGCGGGTGAGCGCCATCACATTCACCGGCTCGGTCGAAACCGGGCGGCAGATCCTGCTGCAGACGGCCGAGCGCCAGAAAAAGGCCCAGCTCGAACTGGGCGGCAAGAACCCGCTGGTCGTGCTGAACGATGCGGATTTCGAAACGGCGCTCAACTGCGCCATCCAGGGGGCCTTTTATTCGACGGGACAACGGTGCACGGCCAGCAGCCGCCTGATCGTCGAACGCGGCATCTACGATCGCTTCACGCAGACGCTGGCCGAACGCGTCGGCGCGCTGCGGGTCGGCCACGCCCTGGCCGCGGACACACAGATCGGCCCGGTGGCCGACGCGTCGCAATTGCAGCAGGATCAGGACTATGTCTCCCTGGGCCAGCAGGAAGGCGCCACCCTGCTTTGCGGCGGGCAGCGCCTGGAGCGGGACACCGAAGGCTACTACTTCAGTCCGGCCGTGTTGGCCGACGCCACGAACGACATGCGGGTTTCGCGCGAAGAAATTTTCGGGCCGGTCGCCACCGTGATCCGGGCCGACGACTACGACCACGCGCTGGCCCTGGCCAACGACACCGAGTTCGGCCTCAGCTCGGGCATCTGCACCCAATCGCTGCGCCACGCAACGCACTTCAAGCGGGCGAGCCAGGCGGGCATGGTGATGGTCAACGTCCCGACGGCGGGGGTGGATTACCACGTGCCGTTTGGCGGACGCAAGGGTTCAAGCCACGGCCCCCGCGAACAAGGCCGCTACGCCCAGGAGTTCTTCACGGTGGTCAAGACCGCCTACACCCAGGCCTGAGAAATCGCTGACTCACATGACGAACTGACGCCCATGCACCACATGGGTTTCGTCATCCTCCGCGAAAGCGGAGGATCCACTTCAAGAAAGCGAAGAATCCATCAAAGCATCACGGGCTGATCAGGCAGATCGTTTCCGTTGGATTCGCCCGCCATGAGCGGCGGGCTATAGACAGCCAGCAACTGCTCGATGTCGGACACCGCGTCGAGCACGCCCGCCAGATAATCGCCGTGCTGCAGACGGCTTTCCAGCCTGCCGCACACGGCCTGCCAGGCCGTCGCCGGCGCGGCAATGCCTCGATCGGCGATCAGCTCGATGCGATGCCTGTCGAGGGCGATATACAACAGCACCCCGGTGTTGCGAGGCGTATCCCAGACACGCAGGCGGCCGAAGACTTCGAGCGCGCGGCGATGGCTCTGACGCTCATGCGCCGGGGAGACGGCTTCGATGGCCACCATCAGCTCGCCGGTGTGGCCTTGCTCTCCGGCGGCAATGCGCCCGGCGATGCGCTCCAGCGCCACCGGGCCGAAATGCCTGCGCCGCAGCCAGTGCCCCTCGAGAAACGCCCACCCTGTGAGCTCCTTCCATTTGCCGCCGTCCTGACGCACCGTCGTCTCCTGATATTGCCGCGGGCTTGCTCTGTAGCGCAAGGTCACCAGCCGCCCGAGGCGCCACCGCCGCCACTTCCGCCGCCTCCGCCTCCACCGAACCCACCGCCGCCGAATCCCCCGTCGCCACCGCCAAAACCGCCTCCGAAACCGCCCCCCAGGCCTCCCGCGGCCCCGCCACGACGTGAAGCCCGGGACAGGCGACTGCCACCCCCTGCACCAAATGCCCGTCCGATCAGGCTGATGATCAAGGCGACCGCCGCCCCCGCCAAGGCGGCGAGCAGGCTGCCGAACATCAAGCCGACGAAAATACCCACCGCAACCGCGGCAAACAAGGGCGGCATCAGAAACGCCATGATGGCCAGCGGAATCAACATGACGTAGGGGCCTTCGTCCTCGGAATCGGCCGAATCCGCCGCACTGGCCGGCGCAGGCAGCGCTTCGCCGTCGATGAGCGTAATGAGGCTGTCGACCCCTGCGGTCACACCGGCGGCGAAATCGCCCTCCTTGAAGCGGGGTGCGACCTGCTCGCGAATGATGCGGCCGGCCAGCAGATCGGGAACCGCCCCCTCCAGGCCATAACCGACCTCGATGCGTAGGCGGCGATCATTCTTGGCCACAACAAAGAGGATGCCGTCGTCGACCTTCTTGCGCCCCGGCTTCCATTGCTCGAACGCCCGCAGCGCGTACTGCTCGATGGTCTCGTCGCCTGTGGTGGGCACCATCAGGACCATGATCTGCGAGCCCTTGCGTCGCTCCAGCGCCTGCAACTTGCCGCTCAGCTGCGCGACGGCTTGCTGGTCCAGAGTGTGCGTGGTGTCGACCACCCTCCCGGTCAAGGGTGGTATGGGAAGCGGATCGGCCCACACCGGAAGAGCCAGGGCCAGACACGCCGCGACACCCCCCAGGAATCGGCACACAACGGCCGCGCCCTGCCGTGCAGGCATTTTCATGATGGCAAGCATCGCCATGAAACCGGTCATCGCCGAGAGCCTCATCCCGTCATCCACCGCGAAAGCGAAAGGCCTACTTGGCGCCGGCAGGCGTGGGCAGGTCGAACTTGACCTCGGGATCACGCATAATCTGGTCCTGCTTGTCGGTGCCGTAGTTCTCTTTCACGCGGTAGCCGAAGATCTTGGCCGTGATGACGGTCGGGAACTGCCTGATCAGCACGTTGTAGTCCTGCACGGCCTTCACGTAACGCCCGCGCTCTGTTGCGATACGGTTCTCGGTGCCCTCGAGCTGCGTCATCAGGTCGCGGAACAACCCGTCGCTCTTGAGTTGAGGGTAGTTTTCGGATACGGCGATCAAGCGGGACAGGGCCGAACTCAATTGATTCTGAGCCTGGCTGAACTTGGCCATGAGTTCGGGGTTGTCCAGATCTTTGACACCGATCTGTATCTTGCCCACGTTGGCTCGGGCCTCGGTGACCTGCGTCAGCACGGTCCGCTCATTGACCATGTAGGCATTGACCGCGCTCACCAGCTTGGGCACGAGTTCCGCACGGCGCTCATACTGGTTGAGCGTCTGGGACCATGCGGCCTTGACCTGCTCGTCCTGGCGCTGGATTTCGTTATAGCCGCAGCCGGACAACAGGGTGAAAATGGGTAGAAGCAGAAGAATCAGCAAACGTTTCATGATCATGACGATCGCCTTGCGGCGCAGCCCCGCGATGGTGATTTGAACAGCGCAAAGGTTACAACAGGGGCAACTGCGCTACAATAGGCTCCACACGCGCACAGCCAATCGGCGCGTGGCATGTACAGGCCAGCCCTGTTCCCTCCGAGCCCGCGCGGCTCTTTGTTTTTTTCTACGTCCGCCTGGATTGGTGTCCTCGGCTCGAGCGACAGGCTGCCGCCGGAGTTTTTCTTGAATAATCCTTCGAACTTTGCCACCCTCGGGCTGGCGGAACCCCTTTTGCGTGCCGTAACCGAAACCGGCTACACCACGCCCACCCCCATCCAGGCACAGGCTATCCCGCAAGTGATCAAAGGCGGAGACGTCCTGGCCGCCGCCCAGACAGGCACCGGCAAAACCGCCGGCTTTACCCTGCCCATCCTCCATCGCCTCATGCAACAACCGGCCGCCGGCCGGCCCGGACGCCCGCGCTGCCTGATCCTCGCCCCGACACGCGAACTGGCCGCACAAGTTGAAGAGTCCGTGCGCACTTACGGCAAATATACGTCGATACGCTCCATGGTGATGTTCGGCGGGGTGAATATCAATCCGCAGATCACCGCCCTGCGCAAGCCGCTGGACATCCTGGTGGCAACCCCCGGCCGACTGCTGGACCATGCGCAGCAAAAGACCGTCGATCTTTCGGGCGTGGAAATCCTCGTCCTCGACGAGGCCGACCGCATGCTCGACATGGGCTTCATCCATGACGTGCGCCGTGTGCTGGCTCTGCTGCCCAAGCGCCGGCAGAACCTGCTCTTCTCGGCCACTTTCTCGGACGAGATCCGCGACCTGGCCCACAACGTGCTGGACAACCCCCAGGAGATTTCGGTCGCCCGCCGCAACACCGCTTCGGAACTCGTTCACCAGCAAGTGGTGATGACCGAACAGGCGCACAAACGCGACCTGTTGAGCCACATCATCCGCGAAAGCGGCTGGCATCAGGTGCTGGTGTTCACCCGCACCAAACACGGCGCGAACCGCCTGGCGGAGAAACTCGTCAAAGACGGCCTGTCAGCCGCCGCCATCCACGGCAACAAGAGCCAGGCGGCGCGCACGCGCGCACTGAGCGGCTTCAAGGACGGAAAAGTGACGGTGCTGGTCGCGACCGACATCGCCGCGCGCGGCATTGACATCGACCAATTGCCCAACGTGGTCAACTTCGAACTGCCCAACGTCCCCGAGGACTACGTGCACCGCATCGGTCGCACGGGTCGCGCAGGCAGCGAAGGCTCCGCCCTTTCGCTCGTGGATCGCAGCGAAATCAAGTACCTGAACGCCATCGAGAAACTCATCAAGAAGCCGATCTCGCGCGCCACCATCGAAGGATGGACGCCCCCGCCCATCCAGGCAGGCGCCGAAGCGGACGACGAACGTGAAGAACGCCCTGCCAGACACGGCCGCCGCCCCGATGCCGGACGGTCGCGCAACGCAGCCGCCCCGGCAGGTCGCCGCCCATCGTCGAACGGCAACCGCCGCGGCGCAGAAGGCGGAGGTGGTCGCCAGAATTCGGGCCGCCCGTCTCCTCGTCCCGCATCGCCCCGCAGCTGAACCCAACCACCACGACGACTGCCATGAGCATTGCCTCCGAAGTCGCCCGACGGCGCACGTTTGCAATCATTTCCCACCCCGACGCGGGAAAGACCACCTTGACCGAAAAGCTTCTGCTGTTCGCAGGGGCGATTCAGATCGCGGGCAGCGTCAAGGCCCGCAAAGCGAGCCGCCACGCGTCCTCGGACTGGATGGAGATCGAAAAGCAACGCGGCATTTCGGTGGCGTCGTCAGTGATGCAGATGGAGTACCGGGACTGTGTCATCAACCTTCTTGACACCCCCGGGCACCAGGATTTCTCCGAAGACACGTACCGGGTGTTGACGGCGGTCGACGCCGCCCTCATGGTGATCGACGCCGCCAACGGCGTGGAGCCCCAGACCATCCGACTGCTGCAAGTCTGCCGCGCGCGCAACACGCCCATCATCACGTTCATCAACAAGCTGGACCGCGAGGTGCGCGAGCCGCTGGATTTGCTGTCCGAGATCGAAGCCCATCTGGGCATGGATGCCGTGCCCTTCTCCTGGCCGGTCGGCATGGGCCGGTCGTTCGGGGGCGTTTTCGACATCCGCCACGACCACATGCGCGTCTTCAAGGCTGGCGAGGACCGGCGCGGCCACGAGGATGAGATCATCCCCGGGCGCGACAACCCCGTCATTGCACAGCGCTTCGGCCAGGCCTACGAAAAGGCCAGCGAAGAGATCGCCCTCATCGAAGAAGCCGCCCCGGCCTTTGATCACCAGGCCTTTCTCGAAGGCCGCCAGACCCCCGTCTTTTTCGGATCGGCCATCAATAACTTTGGCGTGCAGGAAGTGCTGGACGCCCTGGTCGAGCTGGCTCCGCGCCCGGGCCCCCGACAAGCGCTCGAGCGCATGGTTCAGCCCGACGAGCCCAAGTTCACGGGGGTCGTGTTCAAAGTGCAGGCCAATATGGATCCCGCCCATCGCGACCGCGTCGCCTTCGTGCGGGTCAGCTCGGGCCGCTTCGAGCGCGGCATGCGCCTGAAAGTCGTTCGCACCGGCAAAGAGATCCGCCCCAACAACGTGGTGTCCTTTCTGTCGCAGCGCCGTGAACTGGTCGACGAGGCCTATGCCGGCGACGTCATCGGCATTCCCAACCACGGCGTGCTTCATCTCGGAGACGTGCTCACCGAAGGCGAGGCCCTGCGGTTCACGGGCTTGCCCTTCTTTGCGCCCGAACTCTTCCAGGCCGTGGAAGTCAAGGACCCCTTGCGCATCAAGCAATTGCGCACCGGCCTGACCCAGCTCGGCGAGGAGGGCGCCATTCAGGTGTTCCGTCCGGAAGCCGCCGGCGGGGCCTTGCTGCTGGGCGCCGTGGGTCAGCTGCAGTTCGAGGTGGTCGCCCATCGCCTCAAGACCGAGTACGGCGTGGATGCCCGCATGATGCCATCGCGCTACACGCTGGCGCGCTGGGTCACCTGCCCGGACCCCAAGGCGCTGCGCAAGTTCCTGGATTCCAACGCCGCCAACATTGCCTACGATGTCGTCGACGCCACGGCCTTCCTGGCGAGTTCGCCGGCGCAACTGCGGGTGGTGCAAGAGTTGTACCCCGACATCCAGTTCCACAGCATGCGCGAGCACGGGGGCCAGGTGTTCGGCAAGGGCGCCTGATTCACAAACGCTTACAGCCACGGCCCGACACCAAGTAGAGAAATGGCATAGCTTTTATACTAGCCATGTTCCATAGACTGAGGACCAGAATGTCTTGGCGTTCCATCTTTGCAATTCTTATCCTGGCCCTGGCAGGCTCCGCTTGGGGCGGCCTGCGCTTGGGTGAGTGGCTGGTGGCTCATGGCCCGGCGCAAGTGAAAATCGCCGATCACATGGGCGATACCGCAGCCGTGCCGGTTCTGGATGCCAATGGCAAGCCTTATGCCGCCCAGCCTCCGCAACCGCTCCCGGACGGGCGTCTGGGCTACCAGGAACCGCCTGCCGAAATCGATTGGCAAATTGCGGCCAAATCGCTCGATGAGACCAAGTCGAATCAGGTGGTGGCCGTGGCCACGACGCCGATCACCATGGTCGAAGCCCAGCGCATTGCCGCATCGAACAACCAGAAGCTGGTGGGCATTGCGGACGTCGGAAACCTGATGGCGGGTGTGGAACAACGCAGCGCCCCCCAGGCCCCGACCCATACGCCCATTCAACCGATCGAGGCGCCGGGCGGCACCGAGCCCGCGCCTGCACCCGCCGCCAACCCCGCGCCCATTGCAAACCGGGGCGCCTCCAATGCGTGGCAGGCCCGCCTGCGGCAGGATCTTCAGGCCTGCAGCGCCGAGAGCTTCTTTGACCGCCCCAGTTGCGCCTGGGCGGCCCGCAACAAATACTGCACCCCGAACAATGCCTGGGGCACGGCTCCTGACTGCCCGGCCAAGAGCTTCTGAGCCGGGCGACAAGGGATTATTCTTCGATTTGGCTCTGCAGGTAGTTCTGCAAGCCGACTTTCTCGACCAGCTCGATCTGGGTTTCCAGCCAGTCGATGTGCTCTTCGGTGTCGTCAAGAATGGCGTGAAAGAGATCCCTGGACACGAAGTCGCGCTCGGTCTCGCAATGGGCGATGGCCTCTTTGAGGGTCGCCTGGGCCGCAGTTTCGAGCTTTAGATCGCAGGACAGGATTTCGGGGACCGACTCGCCCACCAGAAGCTTGTGCAGGTCTTGCAGGTTGGGCAGGCCGTCGAGCATGAAGATCCGCTCGATCAGGCGGTCGGCGTGCTTCATTTCGCCGATGGATTCGTCGTATTCGTGCTTGCCGAGCTTGTTGAAGCCCCAGTGATTGAGCATCCGCGCGTGCAGAAAGTACTGGTTGATGGCCGTCAGTTCGTTCTTGAGCTGCTGGTTCAGATACTGAATGACTTTTTTGTCGCCCTTCATGGTTGCACCCCCCGGTTTGCGGGCTGCGAGGCGCAAACCCGCTGAAAACACGGCAAATTTGTACTTGTTGCCGACTGTCGATGCCATAGGCTAACACGAGCCCGTGAACAATCACCAGAACATGATTTCCGGGGAAACCTAGGGTTTCTACTAATTTATTCATACAGTCATGTATATGACTAGATGATAAAATCGATCTCCTGTTTCAGGAGTCCTCATGACCTTCATCATCATTGCCGCCATCTTGCTTTCCATCGCAATCGGCTACAAGACCAAGATCAATATCGGCTTTTTCGCCATGGTCTTCGCCTACCTGATCGGTTGCTTCGGAATGGGGCTCAAGTCCTCGCAAATCATCGACTTCTGGCCGATCAAGATTTTCTTCATCATCCTGTCGGTCACTCTGTTCTACAACTTCGCCATGGCCAATGGGGCCCTGGAGAAACTGGCCAATCACATGCTGTACGCATGCCGCCGTTTCCCTGCCCTGCTGCCGCTGGCCATTTTCGCTTCCGCCACCCTCATCGCCGCGCTCGGCGCCGGTTTCTATACCGTTCTGGCCTTCATGGCGCCAATGACGCTTCTGCTGTGCCAGAAAACAGGCATGAGCAAGGTCATCGGCGGCATGGCCGTCAACTATGGCGCCTTGGCCGGCGCGAACTTCATGACGTCGCAGAGCGGCGTGATCTTCCGCGGCCTCATGGAGCGCGCCGGCGTCAGCGCTCCCGACGCCTTCACCAATACGACGGTCGCCTTCCTTACCACGCTGATTCTGCCCATCGTGGTCATCAGCGCCTACCTGCTCGCCAACCGGCGCCGGCTCAATATCCGGATCACATCGGAACGGCCCGAAGCCTTCGACCGCAAGCAGAAGCAGTCCCTGTTCCTGATCGTGACACTGATGGCGATCCTGCTGGCATTCCCCATCCTGACCATCCTGCTGCCCCAGAATGGCACCATCGCCTTCCTGAACTCGAAAATCGACATCGCCTTCATGGCCCTGATCTTTTCCGTGATCAGCCTGTTCCTGAAACTGGCCGACGAGAAAAAGGTCGTCGCATCCATCCCGTGGGGCACGCTCATCATGATCTGCGGCGTGGGCATGCTGATCGAGGTGGCGATCAAGGCCGGAGTGATCAACGTGCTGTCCCACTGGGTCTCGACCAACATTCCGCTGATCCTGATTCCCCTGGCCATGTGTGTGATCGGCGCCGTCATGTCGCTGTTCGCCAGCACGCTGGGCGTTGTGACGCCGGCCCTGTTCCCTGTCGTGCCTGCCATTGCGGCGGCCACCGGCTACAACCCCATCATCCTGTTCGCCTGCATCATCGTGGGAGCTCAATCGTCGGCCATCTCTCCCTTTTCGTCCGGTGGCAGTCTGATCCTGGGCTCGGCACCTGAACAAGCCGACAGGACAGCCCTGTTCAACGACCTGTTGTTCCGCGCGGTTCCCCTGGGCTTCGGGGCCGCCTTGCTGGCAACGATGGTGCTTCAGGGGCTGATGGCATGAGGACCGTCGACACCCACGCCCACATCTTCGCCATCAACGACAATGTTGTGGAGAATGCCCGCTACACGCCTGCCTCAGATGCTTCGCCGCAAGCGTATCTGGCCCACCTGGATGCCCATGGCTTCGATTGCGGCGTACTGGTTCAGCCCAGCTTCCTGGGCTTTGACAATCGCCAGATGCTGGCGGCGATCGCGGCCAGCCCCGAGCGCCTGAAAGGGATCGCCGTCATTCCGCGCGACACCGAGGAAGCCACGCTGCAGACCCTGACCTCCCAGGGCATCGTGGGCGCGCGCTTGAATCTGTTTGGGCAGCCGCTGCCCGATCTGAGCGAGCACGCCTGGCAACGGTTTCTGGGCCGGCTGGGCGAGCTGAACTGGCAACTGGAGCTGCACTGCCCCCCTGCTTATCTGCGAGCGCTGCTTCCCGGTCTGGCCTCCTACCGAGGCCCCGTGGTGATCGACCACTTCGGACGCGTCGACCCGGCCAAGGGCGTCGACGACCCGGATTACCAGGCGGCGCTCGAGTTGCTGGAGCCCTCGCGGCACTGGATCAAGATTTCGGGTTATTACCGCCTGGGTCCGGGCGCCCAGGGGAGTCTTCACGCCAAGCAGGCCCTGGCGTTGCTGCTGGCGCGCGGACTGCGGGATCGCCTGGTGTGGGGCAGTGACTGGCCCCATACCCAGCATGACGATCAGGTAAACTACGAGGCGGCTGTCCGCTTCCTGCACGAACTGGTGCCGGAAGAAGCCTTGCGGCTTCGCATACTGGGGGAAAACGCCCAGGCCCTGTACGGCTTCGCCCCCTGATCCTTTCGCCACTCCTAGCGCCACACTCTTGAACCACCTGCCCGTCGCGCCCATGGCGCCTCTCGAAGACCTCAATGTGCCGCTGTACGAGCGGGTTCGGCTGGCGATCCAGGCCAAGCTCGCCAGCCACTCCTGGGATCCGGCGGAGCCCATCCCCACAGAGCAGGCGCTGTCGGCGGAATACGGCGTGTCCATCGGCACCATACGCAAGGCCGTGGAACGCCTGGTCAAGGACGGTCTGCTGGTCAAAGTGCAAGGCAAGGGCACCTACATCAAACGCCCCGGCCTGCAGAATTCACTGTCGCGGTTTTTCCGCTACCGGGACCATGCCGGCCGGCAGATCGTGCCCATGGGTGTCGTAAAGCACGTGGCAAAAGTGCCCCCCGTGCCCGAAATCAATGCCCGTCTCGGCATCGACCCGCAAGAAAGCCTGATTCAAGTGCAAAGGGTGCGTCTGGTGGGCCAGGCGGTGGTGCTGAGCGAACACATCTGGCTGCCCGGCCACCTGTTCGGCGCCCTGCTCGATGTACCGCTCGAGCGCTTCGGCAACCTGCTGTACCCCTTTTACGACGAGGTCTGCGGCCAGTTCGTGTCGTCCGCGGTGGAAACCTTGTCATTCACCCGTGACCATGCCGACGAGGGCCTGGGCACCCCGGCGGGCGAACTGCTGGTGAAGATCGAACGGGTCGCCCAGAATCTCGAGGGCCAAGCCATCGAATACCGGATTTCCTACGGCTTGCCGGAAAACTTCCGCTACGAGATGCGGATCAGCTGATTGTGGTGCCCGGCCTGGGCATTTTCAGCTCAGGCGCTGCGACGCACCACGATCTCGACAAACGCCGTCGCCGCCACCGTGGCATCGTTGGCCGCATCGGCCACCACGGCGCCAAGATCGGGGGCCGGCACCTGGCTGGCGTAGCGGCCGCCAGGCAGATATTCGGCGGCTGTCTCTGCGCAGCGCCCGCAGCACGTCGCCACCCCGAGCTGCGCTTGCAGATCGGACAGGTTGTTCGCGCCATCGGCGACAGCTTCCTGCACCTGGCGTTCGGTAATTGCGTTGCAGATACAAATGAACATGAGAATGGTTATCATCTTGGTACGCGGACAATTATTATCCGGGCACCCGGAAAATGCAATCCTGTTTGCCGTTTCTCTTTGTATCAACAAGCGCTTACGGGATTCAGCCGCCCAGTTGGGCCTTGGCCTTACGTAATGCGGCGGGGGGGATGCCCGCCGCCTCGCGGTATTTTGCAACCGTGCGTCGGGCGATTTCCACGCCATGCTCGGCCAGGCGCGCGACAAGCTGGCTGTCAGACAGCGGCTTGCCCTGCGGCTCCTCGGAAATCAGGCGCTGGATAAGCGTCCGCACCGCCGTGGCGGAGGTCGAGTCGCCATCCGCCGCCGCCACCGCCGAACCGAAGAAATACTTGAGCTCGAACGTGCCCCAGGGCGTCTGCATGTATTTGCGTCGGGTGGCGCGGGAGATCGTGGATTCGTGCATCCCGAGCTCCGCGGCGATGTCGCGCAGCAGCAACGGCTTCATCGCCCCGGGACCCTGGTCGAGAAAGGCCTGTTGATGACGCACGATGGACTGCGCCACCCGCAGAATGGTGTCGAAGCGCTGGACGACGCTCTTGATCAGACCGTGCGCCCGCTGCGCCTGAGCCTGCCAATCCGCCCCCTCCCCTGATACGCCGCTTGTCTTGAGCAGGCTTTCATACAGGGCGTTGACGCGAAGACGCGGGACCGCCGCACTGTTCAGTCTGGCCTGCCAGCCGTCCTTGCGCTTGCGGACCAACACTTCGGGCACCACGTATTCGGCCTGGGATGCCGCCCAGCCGCGTCCCGGCTTGGGGTCGAGACTGAGCAGCAGCAACCTCGCCTCCCGAAGCTGCTCTGCCGAACATCCCAACGACTCGCATAGCCGGCTCACGTTGCCGGCGGCCAACAGCTCCAGATGGTGACGGGCGACAACCTTGGCCCGCTCCAATACGGCCGGCTCGACCGCCCGCCCCATTTGCCCCAGTTGAATCAGTAGGCACTCGGACAAGGTGGACGCGCCGACACCCGGCGGATCGAAGGATTGCAGCAATCGCAGCGCCGCGTGAAGCTCTTCCGGAGAGATCCCCAGCTCCGCAGGCAGACAGCCATGCACTTCTTCGAGCGGGGTCGGCAAGTAGCCGTTCTCATCGAGCTCATCGATCAGAAGGGTCACGAGCGCCCGATCGCGCGCGGTCGCGTGCGTCACCTCCAGTTGCCGCAGCAAATGCTGCCTCAGCGTTTCGGCCTGGCTGGCCTCCGGCGGCGCGTGATCGTCGTCACCGTCGCCCCGCTGGGACCCCGGCAAGGCGGCCAGTTCATCTCGGTCGAAATCAGGGGCCTCGGGTTCCGCTGGGCCTGCGTCGGTGTCATACTCTTCCTCGCGCTCCAGCAGTGGATTTTCTTCCAGCGCCTGGGCCAGCTCGGCATCGAGATCCTGCGCCGACAGCTGCAGGAACCGGATCGATTGCTGCAGTTGAGGGGTCAGGGCCAGATGCTGGCTAAGACGCAGACCAAGAGATTGTCGCGATTGCATAGGTACAATGAAAGCATGAAATCGACCTCACAACACCAGCCTACCAGACACGACGACACAGTATTGCGTAACACGCTATTAAAACTCACCGCGTCACAGAAAATCACCTGCACCGTGGTCGTGGCAGTCGTCGCATTGGTCTGGTACGACCTGCTGAACCGGCTCGTCGCCTACGGCCATGGCATCGATTATTCGGGACTGCATGCGCTGGGAGCGCAGGTGGTCGATTTCCTCAAGCGCTACAACCCCTTTTTCTGGTGGGGTGTGGTTGCCCTGTGCACCCTGATCATCGTCTATCTGCTGAACGGCTTCATCCGGCATACCAGCCGGCGGACGCGGGCCCGGCTGGTGGGCGCCGACGTGCTGGCCGAACTTGTCCCCCAGCTCTCGGAGCCGGCGCGGCAAGTCCTGACCTGGACCTGGGAAGACCGTCGCCACCCAATGACCGTTGGTGATTTACAACGCACCCGCCAGGAACTGCGCGCCGGCCGCTTCGAAAAAATCCAGCTGGCGCTCAGGCATGCCGCACTTCTCGAGGCCGATTTCGCGGCGAAACCAGGCGCGGAACGCCCCTGATCCGGCGGCGCCAGGCTTGCATGCCGCCCAAAAATATGATTGACTATAGGGCATGAATCCCGCGCACGAATCCTTCGTTTCTGCTTTCGGCAACGTCACCGTTGCCTGCCCTGCCGCGGGCTCCCTTCCTCTTGGCGCTCTCGCGCTGTCCCTCTCGCTGCTGCTACCGACCGGTTGCCGGGCCTAGTGTCCCGTGGCAGCTCGGCAGCCTGTACGCCACTTGTGAATCCCCTGCGTGGACTCCGCGTAGCTTGCCATTGGGGCCCCGCCCGTATTTCGGGCCGCCATATCGCCCTCCTGGTAATAAAATAAACGTAAAGCATTGCCAAATAGGTGCACCATGATCTCCAATCCTTCCGACAAATATCGTCCGTTCGTGCCGTTCGCCCGCGATTTCTCAGAACGCACGTGGCCCAGCAAGCGGATCACCCATCCGCCCATCTGGATGAGCACCGATCTTCGTGACGGCAACCAGTCGCTGATCGAGCCCATGAGCGTCGAGCGCAAGCTGCGCTTCTTCGATTTGTTGATCCAGATTGGCTTCAAGGAAATCGAAGTCGGTTTTCCGTCGGCTTCGCAGACCGACTTCGACTTCGTGCGCAAACTGGTCGACGACAAGCTCATCCCCGATGACGTCAGCATCATCGTCCTGACCCAGTCCCGCGAAGATCTCATCAAACGCACGGTCGAGGCCGCCGCTGGCGCCAAAAACGCCATCGTTCACCTTTACAACGCCTGTGCGCCGGCATTCCGCAAGATCGTCTTCAACATGAGCAAAGACGAAGTGCGCGAGCTGGCCATCGCAGGCACCAAGCTGGTCAAGCAATACACCAGCCAGCACCCCGAAACCTATTGGCGCTACGAATACTCGCCCGAGGTCTTCAGCACCACCGAGCCGGAATTCGCGCTCGAAGTCTGCAACGCCGTCTGTGCGACCTGGCAGCCCACGCCCGAATCCAAGATCATCTTCAACCTGCCCGCCACCATCGAGGCCACGACGCCCAATATGTACGCGGACCAGATCGAATGGATGCACCGCAATCTCGCGCAGCGCGACAGCATCGTGCTCAGCGTGCACCCGCACAATGACCGGGGCACTGCCGTGGCCGCCGCCGAACTCGCCGTCATGGCCGGCGCCGACCGCGTCGAAGGCTGCCTTTTCGGCAATGGCGAGCGCACCGGCAACGTCGACCTCGTCACCCTGGCGCTCAACCTGTATACCCAGGGCGTCCACCCGGGCCTGGATTTCTCCGACATCGACGAAGTCCGCCGCTGCGTCGAGTACTGCAATCAATTGCCCGTGCACCCTCGCCACCCCTATGTGGGCGATCTCGTCTTCACCGCGTTCTCGGGCTCGCACCAGGATGCCATCAAAAAAGGCTTTGCTCAGCAGAAGGCCGACGCACTGTGGGAAGTCCCCTACCTGCCCATCGACCCGGCCGACCTCGGCCGCAGCTACGACGCGGTCATCCGTGTCAACAGCCAGTCGGGTAAAGGCGGCGTGTCCTACCTGCTCGAACAGGAACACGGCCTGGCCCTGCCGCGCCGTCTGCAGATCGAGTTCAGCCGCGCCATCCAGCGCGTCACCGACGAAACCGGCAAGGAAGTCACCGCCGGCGATGTTTACGACCTCTTCAAACGTGAGTACCTCGAGATCGAAAAGCCCTGGAAGCTGGTTCGCCACCGCATCAACGGCGACCCCTCGGCGGCCGCTGACCGTCAGTTCTCGATCGAAGTCGAACTCGAGCACGATGGCAAGATCGTGACGCTCGAGGGCCACGGCGAAGGCGCCATTTCGGCGTTCGTCAATGCACTGGATCGCGATGTCCGCATCATGGACTATCACGAGCACGCCATCGGCACCGGCGCCAACACACGCGCCGCCTGCTATGTCGAAGTGCGCGTCGGCGATTCGCCGACCGGCTTCGGCGTGGGGATCAACCCCGACATCGTGACCGCGTCCTTCCTGGCCATCCTGAGCGCGGTCAATCGGCACCACGCCCTGCAGGCGGCCGAAGCACTGGCGGCCTGATCGCTCGAAACAAGGCAGCCCGGTTCCCTGACCGGGCTTGTCACGAAAGGGCCGGCGGACAGCCGGCCCTTTTTTATTGCCCCACGCCGGCAATGGGGGCAAAATCGCATGACCACAGCGGCCTCACGCTTCCAGGGCTCCGCCCCCCGAGGAAACCACATGCTCCGTCTTGCTACCACCTGCGCCACCGCAGCCCTGCTGCTCGCACTGACGCCCCAACAAGCCGGGGCGCAACAGGGCCGGCAGGACGAAACACCCCCGGAACAATCCTCGGCAATCGCCGTTCCCGAAGAGCGCATCAACCAGGCTGTCGCCAAGCTGGACGAACTGGCTCAAGAGACCCTGGCACGCACCGGCATCCCCGGACTCGCAATTGCCGTCGTCCATGGTCGCGACACCCTTTACGCCAAAGGCTTCGGCATACGCAAAGCGGGGGCTCAGGAGCGGGTCGACGCCGACACGGTTTTCCAGCTTGCCTCCGTTTCCAAGTCGATCGGCGCAACCGTGGTCGCCGCAGAAGTCGGCAAAGGCAAAATCCAGTGGAATACGCCGGTGGCACGCGACCTGCCCTGGTTCACACTGACCGATCCCTGGGTGGGCCAGCACGTCACCGTGGGCGATCTCTATGCGCATCGCTCGGGCCTGCCGGATCACGCCGGCGACGATCTGGAAATTGTCGGCTTCGATCGGCGGCAGATCCTGGAACGCCTGCGCTGGCTGCCGCTGGACGCTTTCCGTGCGCATTATGCCTACACCAACTTCGGCCTGGTGGCTGCGGCCGACGCCGTCGCAGCGGCGGCCGGGCGCGACTGGGCTGACCTGTCGCAGGAAGACCTCTACCTTCCGCTGGGCATGGCCGCCACCAGTTCGCGCCATGCGGATTTCCTCAAACGGACCAACCGGGCCGCGGCGCACGTCCGCACGGCTGAGGGGTTCAAGCCTCTGTATACGCGCGCACCCGACGCTCAAAGCGCGGCGGGCGGCGTTAGCTCATCGGCCAATGACATGGCGAAATGGATGGGCATGATCCTGAACGAAGGCAAATACCAAGGGCGGAGCGTCATTCCCGGGGACGCGCTGCTGCCGGCGCTGACCCCTCAAGCGGTCATGCAGCAGCCCGGCTCTGCCTCGACCCGGGCGGCATTCTACGGTTATGGGTTCGTCGTCTCCACCCGTGCTTCCGGACGGACCATGCTCATGCACTCCGGCGCGTTCGAGGCAGGGGCAGCCACCACTTTCGTGATGATCCCCTCCCTGAAACTCGGCATCGTCGTACTGAGCAATGCCTACCCCATCGGCGCTGTGGAAGCGCTGGCCATGAACTTCGCCGACCTGGCCGAGTACGGCCGGGAGACCCAGGACTGGGCCAGGCGCTACACCGAGCTGACCGCCCCTCTCACCAAACCCTTTGGCGCACTGGCGGGCGCCAAGCCACCTGCACACCCGCAACCCCAGCTTCGGCCGCAAGCCTATGCGGGCACCTATTTCAATGATTATTTCGGCCGCGTGGAAGTCGCCGTGCGCGCCGGCCAGCTTGCGCTGACGATCGGCCCCGAAAAAAAGACCGTCGCGCTGAAGCATTGGGATGGCAACCGCTTTGTGTTCGACGTGCCCCCGCCGGACTCCGCCGCGGGGTCACGGTCGGCGGTGGACTTCGAGCCCGACGACGCGGGGCGCATCACCGCAATGCACGTGGAACTGCTGGGCCAGGACGGTCAGGGGGATTTCGTGCGCCGCTGAGGCGTCACCAGACGGGGGCGGGCTCCCAGGTGACATCGGCATCGTGCTCGCGCGCAATGCGCAGCATGGCCAGCAAGGGGAAAGCCCTTTGACGCAAGGTGACAGGCTGGGAGATCGGATGCTCGCGAGTGTCGCTGTCGTCATCGGTTTCGGTGTAGCCGGGCTCCCGCTGGCGGTCGAGGCTGATCGCACGCTCAATGCCGGCGATGGCCTCGGTAAGATCCTTGCGCTCGATGACGCCTCGCTCGGGAACCTCGGTGAAGTCCTTGCCTGCCGCCCTGAGGATGGGCAAGGCGTGCTGGGAAAACATGAGAACTTCCGCTGCCGGCTTGGTATGAAAAACGATGAGCATGGTCGGTTTTCCGCAATGGACACAACCATACACTACCGCAACTCCGAAGCATTGCCAAGCTGCAACATGGCGCGGATACAGCCTTTCGGAGCACGGCATGAACACACTGCTGACAGGCCTCTTTGCACTTCTTCTGCTGCATGGCGCGGCACTCTCCGAGACCATGTGCCGGCCACCTTCGGCCGGCCCGCCTTGCGGCTTCGGCAGCCTCGCGTCCCAGGCCGACTCCGAACCTCAACTATCGTTGGGCGCAGGCAATCCCATCCACCTGGCCACCGGCAACAAGTATCAGCTCGAGCCTGACCTTCCCCCCAACGTCCACCACCCGCTGCTCGAATTCACACGTCACTACAACTCCCTGGATCGGCGCGTGTCGATGCTGGGACAAGGTTGGGCGAGCAGCCTGGATACCCGGGTGCATGACGTGGCCGGGCTATGGCAAATCGTACAGGCCGACGGCGGCCGCAAAGTGTTCGCCGGCACATCCGGGCTCAAGCGCGGTAACCGGCATGGCACGCTGGAACGCCAGCCCCAGGGATGGCGCTGGACCTGGCCCGATCAGCGGGAACTGCGCTTCGACGCGCTCGGCAGGCTGACACGGGTGACGTCGCCCTCGGACGGACACAAGCTGGTCATCGAGCGGCATACCGAAGACGGCCCCCTGAAAGGGCACCCACATACCGTATACGACGAGAAAGGCATCCGCCTCTCCTTCCACTACCGCACCCACAGCACACACGCCTACCTTGACGCCCTGGACACGCCCCTTGGCCGCTTCCATTACCGGTACGAACAGGCCTCCCCGTATTCCGCCTCACTGCGGCTTACTGCGATGACGCGTCCCGACGGCATGCAGCGACGCTACCTGCATGAACCCGCCCAGCAAGCCGGCAACCCCTTCCTGCTGACAGGAATCAAAACCCTCGACGCGACAGGCGTCCACGCCGTGCGCACCAACCGCTGGTCCTACGACGCGGGCGGCCGCGCCGTGTCCTCCGCCATTCCGGGGGCCGGGAAACATCACGACCTCCGCATCGAGTACCAGCGCCCGGCCCATGGCATGCAGTCCGGGCAGACCATCGTCCAAGACGCCCAAGGCAACACGACACGCTTTCGCATCGCCCTGCAGGGCGATCGCTACCGCCTGCTCGATGCGCAGGGATCAGGCTGCCCCGGTTGCCCCGCGCCGGGCAGCCGGGCGCGCTACGACATCCGGGGCAATGCGATCGAACTCAACGGCCTGATCCTGCGTCGCTACCCATCCGGGACCATCCGCCAGCTCGCGCCCCAGAGCCCCGGCTGGCCGGGGCTGATCCTCAACTACGGCGAAAGCGGCTTGCGCACGGCCTGGCACACCGTGCCCACCGGTACCGAACGAAGCGTCCACGACAGCCGGCAACGGCTGTTGCGACGCAGCTTCTCCAATGGGGACGCCTGGGCCTACCACTACGATGTCGCCGGCCGCCTGACCAGCGTCGAGGCCTCAGGGGCCGCCGGCAGCACACATGTGCGCGTCTCCTGGAGCGGCGGGCGCCCCTCAGTCATCGAACACCCGTCCGAACATGAAACCCGGCGCCACGATGACCGCGGCAATCTGGTGCATCGCCTGCTGGATCGCCCCCTCGACGGCCGGCGGCACCGCTTCGAGGAACACTACGCCTACGACGCCCAGGGCCACCTGATACACCACCGGCTTGCGGAGGGTGGCGCCCTGCATTTCACATGGCGCAAGAACGGCTCCATCGAAGCCATCCACTGGACCGACAGCCAGGGCGACCGTCACACCGTCATCAAATCCCTGCCTGGCCGAAACGGCTACCGGCACGGCAACGGGCTTTGGGCCCAAACGGCGATGCAGGGCGGACGCGCACAATCGCATGCCGTGCAGGCGTCCGACGGCCGGACGCTCTGGCGCCAGGAGCTCGGCTACGACGCCCAAGGGCGCATCGTACGCGAAACCCTCGCGATGCCAGTCGCCGCCCGCAGTGAACACTGGCACTACACGCATGACCCCGAGGGACGCCTCATCGGCGCCCAGCGGCACGACGCAGCGACGGACGGCAACGCATCCCTTCTCTGGTATGCCTGGCGGGATGACGGCTCCCTGGCTGCCAGCCGCAAGGATGGCTCCAGCATCAAGCCGCAGATCGAGCGCGACGACAGCGGCCTGCCGCAACGCCTGGGCAACCGGGCTCTATCGTACGGCCCCGCCCGGCGCCTGGCCGCCGTCGAGCAGGATGGGCGTGTCCTTGCCCAATACGAACACAATGCCTTCGGGCAACGCATACGCGTACGTGCGGCCCGCCACGACATCGATTATTTCTATCGCGGCAACACGCTGGCGGCCGAAGCCATGCGGCAGCGCGGCCTGGCAACGATCGCAATCACACGGCGCTATATCCATGCAAACCTGACTCCCGTCGCATTCATCGACTACACACCCGAAGCCCCCTACGGCCGGCTATACGCTATCCATGCCGACCTGCAAGGGGCGCCGCGGCTGGTGACCGACGCCCGAGGCGGCCTGCGCTGGGCGGCCAGCTATAGTCCGACCGGCGAAGCCACGCGCATTGCCGGCGACATGGCTCTGGACCTGCGGCTGCCGGGCCAGGTCGAAGACACCGTCACCGGATGGCACGACAACCTGCTGCGCACCTACCTGCCACGATCCGGCCATTTCCTGGAACCGGACCCATTGGGCCCCACGCCCGGCAGCCAGGCGCTGGGCTACGCGCGCCAGCAGCCCAGGCAATACGCCGACCCGCTCGGCCTGCTGCTGTTTGCCTTCGACGGTACGCGCAATACGCCCGACACGCAGACCAATGTCTGGAAACTGAGCCAACGCTACCTCGATGGCCCCATCTTCTACCATTCAGGGCCAGGCAACCCCGGCTCCACCGATTGGGACAGCATCACCGCCTACAGCGCAGCCCGCATCCTCGACACCCAATGGAAGGCCCTGCTGACCGCCCTGTCCCAGCCCTCGGCCGAGCCCGGCGAAACCACGCCCATCGACATTATCGGGTTCTCGCGCGGGGCGGCCCTGGCCCGGCATTTCGCCAACTTGCTCGAGCAGCACGTCGACCAGGGGCTGTTCCGCTACCAGGATGACCGTCTGGGACTGGTTAGCGCCTGCGTCGATCTGCGCTTCATGGGGCTCTTCGACACCGTCGCCCAATTCGGGCTGAACGGCATGCGCAACAAGGACTACAACCTGGCCATTGCGCCGGCCTGGGGGTGGGTGGCCCACGCCGTCGCCCTTCAGGAGTACCGCCGCTATTTCCCCCTGAACTCGGTCGGCGGCACATTGAATACCGTCGAAGCGCCCTTCATCGGAGCCCATGCGGACATTGGCGGGGGTGTCGGCATCGGGGCCCCGCCTGAGGCCGGCAGCGGCGATCTATCCGATGTCGCTCTGAACTGGATGCTCTGGCAGGCGCGCGCCATGACCGTGCGCTTTGACGACGGTCCTCCCGAGCAGGCCGAGATCACCCGCCCCATCGTGCACGACCAACGCAGCACCGGCACCCGGCCTCAAGCGGGCGATCGCCGCATCGACGCGCCCGACGGGTCGGTGCAGTACCGGGACCAGGCCCTGCATCCTCGCCTGGGAAAAATGCAACGCGACGTTACCGAACCATTGATCCGCCGCAACCCCGGATGGCAGGTCCAGACGTCCAATGAAGTCGGCCTCGTCGACATGGAGGGCTATGCTCGCTGGCTCCGGGACGAGCTGGGCTGGCAACCCCCTGCCACATGATGGCCACAGGGAAATCACGCTATCATTTATGCTTTATACCTCGTCCGGCCGCCGCAGGCAGGCCCGCGCCCGGGTGGCGCGCTCCGACGGGCGTCCTTGACCTTGATCCGACTTCCTATGCTTTCTGGGCAACAAAACACTCTGATTTCCCTCCTTCGTGCCTCGGTGGCGCAGATTCTTCCCGAGGCCTCGCCCAATATCCTGCTCGAACGCCCCAAGGTGGCCGCTCATGGCGACATCGCCACCAACGTGGCCATGCAGCTTGCCAAGCCCGCCCGCCGCAATCCGCGCGAACTTGCCCAGCAGATCGTCGACGCCATCATGACCCAGGAAGCCGCCCGCGCGCTGATCGCGTCGGCCGAGATCGCCGGGCCCGGCTTCATCAACTTCCGCCTGACCAGCGAGGCACGCCAGGCTGTCCTGGCGGAGATCGCCTCCCAGGGCGAACGCTATGGCCTGCAAGCCGCCAACCATGAAAAGGTGCTGGTGGAGTTCGTTTCGGCCAACCCCACCGGGCCGCTGCATGTGGGCCACGCGCGTCAGGCGGCGCTGGGCGACGCATTGTGCCGCCTGTTTTCAGCCCAGGGCTACGACGTCACCCGCGAGTTCTACTACAACGACGCCGGCAACCAGATCAACAACCTGGCCATCAGCGTCCAGGCCCGTGCACGCGGCATCGCACCCGACGCCCCCGATTTCCCAGCCGACGGCTACAAGGGCGACTACATCCTCGATATCGCCAATGATTTCCTCGCCGGCAAGACGGTGCAGGCGGCCGACGGCGACTCAGTCGTCGCCTCACGCGACCTGGACAACCTGGATGACATCCGCAAGTTCGCCGTCGCTTACCTGCGCCGCGAACAGGATCTGGACCTGCAGGCCTTCGGCCTGAAATTCGACAACTTCTACCTGGAAAGCTCGCTGTACACCAGCGGCAGGGTCGAGCAGACCGTCCAGGCGCTCATCGCCTCGGGACACACCTACGAAAGCGAGGGGGCCCTGTGGCTGCGCACCACCGAGCTTGGCACCGGCGACGACAAGGATCGCGTCATGCGCAAGTCGGAAGGCGGCTATACCTACTTCGTGCCCGACGTGGCCTACCACGTCGCCAAGTGGGAAAGAGGCTACCAGCGCGCAATCAACATCCAGGGCAGCGACCACCATGGCACGGTGGCGCGCGTGCGGGCGGGTCTGCAAGGGCTGGGCCTGGGCATCCCCAAGGATTTTCCCGCCTACATCCTGCACAAGATGGTCAAGGTCGTACGCAACGGCGCCGAAGTCAAGATCTCCAAGCGGGCCGGCAGCTATGTGACCATGCGCGACCTCATCGACTGGGTTGGACAGGACGCCGTGCGCTACTTCCTCATCCAGCGCCGTGCCGACTCGGAGTTCGTCTTCGACATCGACCTTGCCCTGTCGAAGAGCGACGAGAACCCGGTCTACTACATTCAATACGCGCATGCGCGTATCTGCTCGATGCTCGCCCAGTCTCCCGAGCTTGCCGACCGCATTGCCGACGCCGACACCGCTCCCCTGCTGGCGCCCACCGAGTTCGCCCTGATGCAACGCCTGGCCGAATACCCGGGCATGATCGCCGCCGCAGCGCAAGAACTCGCCCCGCATCTTGTCGCGTTCTGGCTGCGCGACTGTGCGGCGGATTTCCACGCGTGGTACAACGCTGAGCGGGTGCTGGTCGACGACGAGCGCCTGAAGCTGGCGCGCTTGCGCCTGGCGCAGGCCACCCGGCAGGTGCTGGCCAATGGCCTGGGCCTGCTCGGCGTGTCCGCCCCCGAAAGGATGTAAAACTCGCATGGCAAGCAATCGTCGCAAATCCTCTGGCTCGGGCAAGGGCGCAAGCACCGTGTTCGTCCTGCTCATTGGATTGATCATCGGCCTGGCGGTTGCCGCCGGGGTGGCCTTCTATGTCACGAAGGCGCCCATGCCCTTCGTCGACAAAGTCACACGGGAAAAGCCCACCGTTCCGCTGCCGGAGAGCGCTCGCAACGGCCCTGACCCGAACTCCGCCCTCTATGGGCCCAACGGGGGGGCCGGCACGTCATCCAGCGGCCCCATCAACACAGCCCCCACCCCGGCCTCGCCCGGCTCTAAACCCGACGCGACCCCCTCGATGACCGACGAGATCGGTGCGCTGCTGGTCACCTTGGGCGCGCCCGAAGACGCCAAATCAAAAGCCGCGCCTGCGCCTGCGCCGTCCGCCTCGGCCACGGCCCCCGCCTCTGCGGCCAAGAGCCCCGCTGCGGTACCCGGAACAGGCTCGGCCCCCAATGGCGGGGCGGCCAACGGATCGCCAACAAAGGCCGCCAAACCGGCCTCGACACAAACCACGTACTACCTTCAGGCCGGGGCTTTCCGTTCTGAAAATGAAGCCAATGCCGCCAAAGCGCGCATCCTCATGCTGGGCCTGCCCGTCGAGGTGCAAAAAGCCCAGGTCAATGGGGCCACCCTCCATCGCGTACGCGTCGGACCATTCAAGGGTATCGACGAGATGAACCGGTCACGCTCGAAACTGAGCGAAGCCAAGATCGAATCAACGGTGGTGCGTCCATGATCGCCCGGCAAGGCAGGCAGTGAACTTGCCCGGCGATCCTGTGTCTCACCTCTTCCAACAACCTCGAGTCAGGAAATCCCAATAATGTCGATCAAATCCTTCTTCTTGCGCTCCCTGGCTGCTCTTGCCGTCACCGGCGCGAGCCTGCTTTCCCCGGCCCATGCCGCCGGCCAGAACCACGTCAAGCTCGACCAGGCCCAACCGTCGGACACCAGCGGCAAGATCGAAGTGCTGGAATTCTTCGCCTACAGCTGCCCGCACTGTGCCGCCATGGAACCGATGGTCGAGAAATGGGCCAAGACCCTGCCCGACAACGTCGTTCTGCGCCAGATCCCCGTCGCCTTCAATGCGAGCATGCGCGATCTGCAGAAGCTCTACTATGCCCTGGAAGCCATCGACCGCGCCGACCTGAACGATGCCGTGTTCAAGGCCATCCACGTCGAGAAAAAACCCATTTACGACGCCAAGGCGATCACGGACTGGGTCGTGAGCCAGAAAGTCGACCGGGCGAAGTTCGAGGCCGCCTTCAACTCATTTGGCGTCAACACGAAGATCAACCGCGCCGATGAGCTCACCCGGGCCTACAACATCGAGGGCACCCCCTCATTGGCCGTCGGTGGGCAATACGTGGTCTCCCCGTCCATGACGGGCAGCTACCAGGGCACGATCGACGAAGCCCAGAAGCTGCTGAACGGCCTTCTCAAGAAGTAACCGGCGCTCCGCCCCTTCCTCGTCATTCCGCCGAAAGGCGGAACCCACTACCGTCATGAATCCTCGCTTTCGCGAGGATGACGACCAATATCGTCTCGAATGCGACCAGGGACTTGCTCAGCGCCGCGCCACATCCAGCGCCTGACCCAAGTCGTCAATGAGATCACCGGCGTCTTCGAGGCCGACGTGCAGGCGGACGACCGCATTGCCGCTGCCTGACCAGTAACTGTGGCTCTCGAGCGCGGAATGCTCGACGAGCTGCACCAGACTCTCGTAGCCGCCCCAGGAATACCCGATCGCGAATAGCCGCAGGGCATCGACAAAACGGCGCGCCTGGCTTTCGTCGAGCGCCAGTTCGACGGACATCAGGCCATTGGACCCGTGGGCGTCCCGCTGCCAGAGGGCATGCCCCGGATCCCCGGGCCAGGCAGGATGAAACAGCCGCACGGTTTCGGGCCGCGACGACAGGAAGCGGCACACTTCCATGGCATTGGCCGCATGCTGGCGCATGCGGATCGGCAGGGTACGCACGCCGCGCAAAGCCAGCCATGCGTCATCGGCACTGATGGAATAGCCCATGGCATAGTGGGTATCGTTCAGCCGCCCGGCCAGGGCGTCATCCCGCAGCATGACCGCCCCAAGCATGAGATCCGAATGCCCGGCCACATACTTGGTGCCGGCCACCACCGAGACATCGGCCCCCAGCTCCAGCGGCCGATAGACATAGCCAGCGCCCCAGGTGTTGTCCATCACCAGGATCAGGCCGTGCTCCCGCGCGAACTCGGCCAGGGCGGGCATGTCGAGCATTTCGAGCAGCAGCGAACCGGGCGACTCCACATACAGCACACGCGTGTTGGGCCGCAGATGCGCCCTGAGTGCGTCGGGCCGCGCCGGGCAATAGGACACCTGCACACCCATGCGATGCAGGACCTTTCGATCCAGATTGCGTACGGGGCCATAGACATTGTCGGAAACAAGGACATGATCGCCGGCGTCCAGCAAGGCCATCAAGGCCAGCGTGATGGCCGCGAGCCCCGAGGACGCAAGGAAGGCCCGCTTCGCATTCTCCAGCGAACAGAACACATCCTCGAGCGCCGCGTGGGTATCCATGCCCGCGCGGCCGTACGTGGCCAGGCGCTCCCCGCGGGCGCGGCCATGCAGTGCGTGGTCCAGGGCCGCCAGATTGGCAAAGCGTACCGTGCTGGTTCGCATTGAAGGCATGGCGACAGGGGCCGAGCCCGTTTTTGGATTAAACTCGGCACTGCCTGTATGCATCAGCAAGGTATCGAGGTGCGAAGATCCGGAGTCTGTCATGGCTTCTGAATGAGTGGAATCGACCCCGAAACACTACCACAGAAAGTTCCGGCTCCACGTTCCGCAAGGCCGGCATCCCCACCGAGCGCTCATGCTGTCTCCTGAAATCGCATTGTCCTTCTTCGGCATCGCAGTCCTGTTGGCGCTGGCCCCAGGGCCGGACAATCTATTCGTGCTGATGCAATCGGCGCGCTGGGGGCGTCGGGCGGGCATGATGGTCGTGCTGGGGCTGTGCACGGGCCTGATCGGCCACACCCTGGCGGTCGCCGCCGGCCTGGCGGCTGTGCTGGCCACCTCGGAGCATGCCTTCCTGGCGCTCAAGCTGGCGGGTGCCGCCTATTTGCTCTACCTGGCCTGGGGGGCTATCCGCTCCAACGGCGGCCCAGCGCCCGCTGCCGGCCGGCCGGAGCGCCGTCTCGGCGACGGCGCCCTGTATCGGCGAGGCATCTTCATGAACCTCACCAACCCGAAAGTCTCCCTGTTCTTCCTGGCTTTCCTGCCGCAATTCACATCGCCGGCAAACGGCTCGGTGACGCTGCAGATCGTCACCCTGGGGCTGCTGTTCATGGCGGCCGCCCTGCTGGTCTTCAGCGGCATCGCCGTGTTTTCGGGGGCGTGTGGAAGCTGGCTGCAACGCTCGGTCCGCGCGCGGCGCTGGCTCGACCGGATCGCGGCCGCCGTCTTTGTCGGGCTGGCGGCCAGGCTGGCGTTATCGGCGCACTAGACCGCGCTGAAACGGAACACGCCGTCGTCGCCCAGCAGCCGCCTGAGCTTGCCCTGGTAATACAAGGCGTGCAAATGCGCCAGCGCCTCGCCGATGGCGAAGGTGAGCTGATGCGAATCCAGCTTGCGCCGGAACATCACCGGAACGATGTCCCCCGCGCTGCACGGCACGCGGCAGGCGGTGAGGACTTCCTGGAGCCGTTCCGCGTGATGCGTGTGCTGCTGCGCGATGCGTTCGTGCATGTTCTTGAAAGGCCGGCCGTGCGAGGGAAGCACCAGGGTGTCGTCCGGAAGGGCGTCGAACCGCTTGAGCGATTTCAGGTACAGCGGCAAGGGGTTGGCCTCGGGTTCGAAACTGAACACACTGACGTTCGTCGAGATGCGGGGCAGAAGCATGTCGCCCGAGATCAGCATGCGCAAGGTGTCGCAATACAGCGACGCATGTTCGGGCGAATGGCCATAACCGACGATGACACGCCAGTCGCGCCCGCCTATGGTGAGCACATCGCCATCCATGATGCGCCGGAAACTGGCGGGCACATCGGGGACGAGCGTCGGATAATAAGAACCGCGCTGGCGGATCTGATCCTGGGCAATGGGGTCGACCAGACCATGACGCACGAAGTGCGCCAGCGCCAGATTGCCGCCGGCGCCGCCTTCCGCCGTACCGTTGACCGGAGGACGCGACCACAGGCGGGCCGTCACGAATTCGGTCATGGTGATCCAGAACGTCGCCCCCCAGCGTTCGCAGAGCCAATGCGCCAGCCCCACATGATCGGGATGCATGTGCGTGGCGACCACTCTCAGGACCGGCAGGCCGTCAAGTTCGTTTTCAAAGATGGCCTCCCACTGCGCCCTGACCTCGTCGCGCGCCACGCCGGTGTCGACGATGGTCCAGCCCTGCCGCCCGTCGATCTCGTCACGCAGCAGCCAGATATTGATGTGATCCAAGGCAAACGGCAAAGGCAGCCGCATCCAGCGCACACCATCGCCCACCACAATCGCACGACCTGGTTCCGGAATGGTTTCCCCCCACGGGTACGTCAACCTCTGCTCGTTCGGGTTCATCCTGCGTCTCCAGTTTCTTAAATCTAATCGTGCTGTAGTTTACGTTAACGCTAGCACTAACGTAATATTGACGGTCTATGAATCGCCGTCCCGATGGCGTCGCTGCAGGCCTTGCGGCCCGCCGCCCGGACGGGGGCAAGGAGACAGACATGGACATCCCGGGCTTGCCAGGCAACCTCGCTCCGGAGCTCGAACAGTTGCGCGACGCCGTGCACGTCTTTGCCCAGGGCCGCATCGCCCCCCACGCCGCGCAGATCGACCGCGACGACCAGTTCCCCATGGCCCTTTGGCCCGAGCTGGGCACGCTGGGCGTGCTGGGCATCACCGCGCCCCCCGAATACGGCGGACTGGGTCTGGGCTACCTGGCCCACATGCTGGCCATGGAAGAAATCTCCCGCGCCAGTGCGTCCATTGCATTGTCCTACGGCGCGCACTCCAATCTGTGCGTCAACCAGATCAACCGGCACGGCACGCCGGAACAGAAGCGACGCTACCTGCCCCCCCTGATCGCCGGCACGGCCATCGGCGCCCTGGCCATGAGCGAACCCAACGCCGGATCGGATGTCGCCGGCATGGCGCTGCGCGCCGAGAAACACGGCGACCGCTATGTGCTCAACGGAACCAAGATGTGGATCACCAACGGGCCGGATGCCGACACGCTCATCGTCTATGCCAAGACCGATCCGGCCGCAAATCAGCATGGCATCACCGCCTTCATCGTCGAAAAGCGCTTCACTGGCTTTTCCGTGGCGCAGAAACTCGACAAGCTGGGCATGCGCGGCAGCCATACGGGCGAGCTCGTATTCCAGGACTGCGAGGTGCCCGAAGAAAACATTCTGGGCGGGCTCAATCAGGGCATCCGCGTGCTCATGAGCGGCCTGGACTCCGAACGCGCCGTGCTGGCCGCCGGCCCGGTGGGCATCATGCAGGCCGTGATGGATGTCGTGCTGCCTTATGTGCACGAACGCCGGCAGTTCGGCCAGCCCATCGGCCAGTTCCAGCTCATCCAAGCCAAGCTGGCCGATCTCTATACCACCCTGCAAGCCAGCCGCGCATTCTGCCACGCCGTGGGGCGTGCGCTCGATGCCGCCCCGGGCCCCGAGCAGGCCAGGGCATTGCGCAAGGACTGCGCCGCCGCCATTCTTTACTGCGCAGAAAATGCCACGCGCCTGGCCGGCGAGGGCATACAGATTCTCGGCGGCAACGGCTACATCAACGACTACCCGACAGGCCGCCTGTGGCGCGACGCCAAGCTCTATGAAATCGGAGCCGGCACCAGCGAAATCCGCCGCATGCTGATCGGGCGCGAGCTCTTCGACCTCTCCTCATGAGCTATTCCGGCGATCACCAGCATATCGAACCCAAGCCCAAAGCCCTGTCGCCTGTGGCGGTGGCTCAATTGATCCTGGCGGGTTTCGACCGCCACTATTCGCTTTTCCGCTATGGGGCGCAACGCGCCAAGGCCTTGTTCGAGTCCGGCAGTTGGCGCGACATACAGCAACTGTCGCGCGAACGGATCGAATACTACGACAGCCGCGTACGCGAATGCTCATCGATGCTCAACGCTGCGCTCAAGGGCAGCCAGACCACCCCCCAGGACACCGCGCCGGCACGGGAGCTCAACGACGAGCAGCTTGCTTTCTGGCAAGAGGTCAAGGCCGAATACATCGGCCTGCTATCCGGACACAAGCAGCCCGAATGCGCCGAGACATTCTTCAATTCGGTATCGTGCCGCATCCTGCACCGCGATTACTTCCACAACGATTTCCTCTTTGTCCGGCCCGCCGTGGCCACCGAATACATCGACGGCACGAGGCCCTCGTATCGCGTCTACTACCCCATCAGCGAAGGCCTCGAAGCCTCGGTGCTGCGCATGGTGGCGGATTTCGGGCTGGCCTCGCCGTTTGCGGATCTGCCGGCCGACGCCCGCAAGCTGGCCCGCATGGCGATCCGGCAATTGCGCAGCGTCATTCCTCGCGAAACCGGTCAGCGCCTGTCCCCGGATTGCCAAATCCATGTGCTCAATTCACTGTTCTTCCGCAACAAGGGGGCTTATGTCGTAGGCCGGCTCATCAACCAGAGCGCAGTCTTCCCCTTTGCCATCGCCCTGCTGCACAACCCGGCCGGCAACATCGTGGTCGATGCCCTGCTGCACACCAGCGATGACCTAAGTACGCTGTTCAGCTTCACACGGGCGTATTTCCTCGTCGACATGGAAGCCCCTTCGGCGTACGTGCACTTCCTGAATACGCTGCTGCCCCGCAAGCCCAAGGCCGAGATCTACACCATGCTGGGCCTGCAGAAACAGGGCAAGACGCTTTTCTACCGCGACTTCCTTGAGCACCTGGCACATTCGCACGATGCCTTCGACATCGCCCCGGGCATACACGGCCTGGTCATGACGGTGTTCACGCTTCCGTCCTACCCCTATGTGTTCAAGCTGATCCGCGATCGCATCAACAAGCCCGGCATGGACCACGCCACAGTGCGGCGCAAGTACCAGATGGTCAAGAAGCACGATCGCGTCGGCCGCATGGCCGACACCTGGGAATACTCGCAAGTGGCCCTACCGCGCGCGCGGTTCTCGCCGGCCCTGCTCGAAGAACTGCGCACGCAAGTACCCAGCCTCATCGAGGAAAGCGGCGACGCCATCATTCTGCGGCATGTGTATATCGAACGGCGCATGACGCCGCTCAACCTGTACCTCGCAAGGGCCTCGGACAGCGCCGGCGAAGCCGCCGTGCGCCAATACGGGGACGCCATCCGCGAGCTGGCGGCCGCCAACATCTTCCCCGGCGACATGCTGTTCAAGAACTTCGGCGTGACGCGCCTGGGACGCGTGGTCTTCTACGACTACGATGAAATCCAGCGCATGACCGAAATGAATTTCCGCCGCATTCCGCCCGCCCCCAACGAAGAGGCCGAGCTCTCGGCGGAACCCTGGTACCCTGTCGGGCCCAACGACGTATTTCCCGAAGAGTTCCGCTACTTTCTGCTGGGCGATGCACGGATCGACCGCGCATTCACCAAATACCACGCCGAACTCCTCGAGCCCGAATGGTGGCAGGCATGCCGCGACCGCGTGGCACAGGGGCGGATCGAAGACATTTTCCCCTACGATGGCAGCCGCAGGCTATGCAATGCTAAATTTGGGGATATCACGCATACCATTTCAAAATAGCGATATAGCAAGGAGCAAATCATGTCTGACCCTATCGTCCTCGTCTCGGTTGCACGCACGCCCATGGGGGGCATGATGGGCAGCCTGTCGAGCCTGGCAGCCCATGAGCTGGGCGCCGTGGCCATCAAGGCCGCCGTCGAGCGCGCCGGCATCCAGCCGGACGCCGTCGACGAGGTGATCATGGGCAATGTGCTGCAGGCCGGTCAGGGCCAGGCCCCCGCCCGCCAGGCCGCGCTGGGCGCCGGCCTGTCCAAGAACGTCGGCTGCACCACCATACACAAAGTGTGCGGCTCGGGCCTGAAGGCCGCCATGTTCGCCCATGACCTGCTGCTGGCCGGCAGCGCCGACGTCATCGTCGCAGGCGGCCAGGAAAGCATGAGCAACGCCCCCTACCTGCTGCTGCGCGGCCGCCAGGGTTACCGCTACGGCCACTCCACCGTCTACGACCACATGGCTCTGGACGGCCTGGAAGACGCCTACCAGCGCGGCACGGCCATGGGCGTGTTCGCCGAAAGCTGCGCCGCCAAGTACACCTTCACCCGCGAGCAACAGGATGCCTTCTCCCTCGAGTCGCTCACGCGCGCGCGCAAGGCCACCGAGGACGGCAGCTTCAAATGGGAAATCGCTCCGGTCACCGTCGCGGGCCGCAAGGGCGACACCGTCATCGATACGGACGAAGGCCCTGCGAAAGCCATGCCCGAGAAGATCCCCACCCTCAAGCCCGCTTTCAAGAAAGACGGCACTGTCACGGCCGCAAACTCCTCGTCGATTTCCGACGGCGCTGCCGCCATGGTGCTCATGCGCGAATCCACCGCCAAGAAACTCGGCGTCACGCCCCTGGCACGCATCGTGGCCCACAGCCAGTACTCGCAAGAGCCCGAATGGTTCACGACGGCCCCCGTCGGCGCCTTGCAGAAGCTGTTCGCCAAGACCGGCTGGAAAGCCGAGGATGTCGACCTCTATGAAATCAACGAAGCGTTCGCGGTGGTCACCATGGCGGCCATGACCGAGCTCAAGCTGGATCATGCCAAGGTCAACATTCACGGGGGCGCAACGGCCCTGGGACACCCGATCGGCGCATCCGGCGCCCGCCTGATCGCCACGTTGGTGGGCGCCCTGCGCCAGACCAAGGGCAAACGCGGCGTGGCAACGCTGTGCATCGGCGGCGGCGAAGCCGTCGCCATGGCCATCGAAATGCTGTAACCACACTTGCATACGCCGGGGTGCGCCCCGGCGGGGGGATGGCGCCGTGGCAGTCATCGAATCGCGCATCGACCCGCAATCCCGGCCTTTCGGCGAGAACGCCCAGGCCATGCGGGCCCTGGTGGAAGACCTGCGCCGCCTGCGCGACTCGACGGCACAGGGCGGCAGCGAGGAGGCACGGCAGAAGCACATCGCGCGCGGCAAACTCTTGCCGCGCGACCGCATTGCCCGCCTGATCGATCCTGACACCACTTTCCTCGAGCTTTCTCCGCTGGCCGCCCACGATCTCTACGACGGCCAGGTGCCCGCCGCCGGCATCATCACCGGGATAGGACAGGTCTGCGGCCAGGACTGCGTCATCGTCTGCAATGACGCCACCGTCAAGGGCGGGACCTACTACCCCATCACAGTCAAGAAGCATCTGCGCGCGCAGGAGATCGCCCTCCAGAACCACCTTCCCTGCATCTATCTGGTGGATTCGGGCGGCGCCCACCTGCCTCACCAGGACGAGGTCTTTCCCGACCGCGACCATTTCGGACGCATCTTCTACAACCAGGCGGTCATGTCTTCGATGGGCATTGCCCAGATCGCTGTGGTGATGGGCTCATGCACGGCCGGAGGGGCCTACGTGCCCGCCATGAGCGACGAATCCATCATCGTGCGCAACCAGGGCACGATCTTCCTGGCCGGTCCCCCTCTGGTCAAGGCGGCCACCGGCGAGATCGTGTCGGCCGAAGACCTCGGCGGAGGCGATGTCCACACGCGCCTGTCGGGCGTCGCCGACCACCTGGCCGATGACGACGCTCACGCATTGCGCCTGGCCCGCAGCGCCGTCACCCATCTGAACCGGACGCCCGTCCCTGCAGCGTCCGCGGAGTTTGCCGAACCGATCTATCCGGCATCCGAACTGGACGGCATCGTGCCCACCGATACCCGCCGCCAGTACGACGCCCGCGAAATCATCGCGCGTATCGTAGACGGCTCGGAGTTCGCCGAATTCAAGGCCCGCTACGGCGCTACGCTGGTCACCGGGTTTGCGCACATCCAGGGCATGCCCGTCGGCATTGTCGCCAACAACGGCATTCTTTTTTCGGAAGCGGCCCAGAAAGGCACGCACTTCATCGAGCTGTGCTGTCAGCGCAAGATTCCCCTGGTCTTCCTGCAGAACATCACCGGCTTCATGGTGGGCAAGCGATTCGAGAACGAAGGCATTGCGCGGCACGGCGCGAAGATGGTCACCGCGGTGGCCACGGCGGCCGTACCGAAATTCACCGTGATTGTGGGGGGCTCTTTCGGAGCCGGCAATTACGGCATGTGCGGCCGCGCCTACGAACCCCGCCTGCTGTTCATGTGGCCCAACGCCCGAATATCAGTCATGGGGGGTGAATTGGCAGCCAGTGTCCTGGCCACGATCCGGCGCGACCGGGGAAACGCCGCCGGCAAACCCCTGAGCCCTGAAGACGAGGAAGCCATCAAGGCGCCCATCCGCGAGCAATATGAAAGACAGGGCAACCCGCTCTATTCAACGGCCCGGCTGTGGGACGACGGCATCATCGAGCCCGGCCAGACCCGCGGGGTGCTGGCGGCGGGGCTGCGGCTTGCACGCAACACGCCCATCGCCGATACCCGCTTCGGGGTGTTCCGTATCTGACGGCAATTTTCCGGATTGCCTGCGCGGCCGAAACAGCGTACATTGAATCAAACGATACGCAACACACCCCTACGGGCTGCCAGAATCGCCTATGTTTGACATACTCGTCTATCTATTCGAGAACTACTACACCCCCCAGGCCTGCCCCGATGCCGACGTCCTTGCTCACAAGCTCGCCGCGGCGGGCTTCGAGCACGAAGACATCGACGAAGCCCTGGGATGGCTCTACGGGCTGGCGCAAACCACCGAGCAGTGCGTGCAACTGGCCCAGATGCCGCAAAGCGACAGCCTTCGCATCTTCACCGAGCAGGAATACCAGGCGCTGGGCACCGAGGCCATCGGCTTCATCAGTTTTCTCGAAGGCTCGGGCGTATTGCCGCCCGCCCTGCGCGAAATCCTCATCGAACGCGCCCAGGCCATCCACGAATCGCCCGTCTCACTGGACAAGATCAAGATCCTCGCCCTCATGGTGCTCTGGAGCCAGGAAGCCGAAGTCGAACACCTGGTCCTCGAAGAGCTCCTCTCCGACGACCGCTCACGGCTGTCTCACTGAATCCGAAGCCCCCCACGGGGCCATCGGCAAGCCATACCTTGTCCACCACGACTCACACCTTGCGGGCCCGAAACGGCTACGTAGGACGATTTGCTCCCAGCCCCAGCGGCCCCTTGCACGAGGGATCGCTCGTGGCGGCCATGGCAAGCTATCTGGACGCCCGCGCGCACCGGGGGCGATGGCTGCTGCGGATCGAGGACATCGACACGCCTCGCGTCGTTGCAGGCGCCGATGCCGTCATCATGGAGCAACTGCGAGGACTGGGCATGCGTTGGGATGGCGAGCCCGTGTGGCAATCGCAGCGCCTGGCCGACTACCAAGCCGTCTTCGACGCTCTGCGCGCACGCGGACACGTCTACGGCTGCGGCTGCACCCGCCGGGAAACCGGCAGCGGGCCATACCCGGGCACCTGTCGCAACGGACCGCCCACGGGCCGACCCATACGCGCCTGGCGGTTCAGGGCACCCGGCGGCACGGTCCATTTCAACGACCGCTGGTACGGCCCCCAGGCCCAGGACGTCGCCCGGGAAGTCGGCGATTACATCCTGAAACGCGCCGATGGCCTCTGGGCGTATCAGTTCGTGGTCGTCGTCGACGACTGGCGCCAGGGCATCACGGATATTGTGCGCGGGGCAGATCTGCTCAGCTCCACGGCCCGCCAACGCCTGCTGGCCGTCACCCTGGGGGCGCCCTGCCCCGATGTCATGCATGTCCCGCTCGTGCTGGACGCCCATGGGCATAAACTGTCGAAACAGAACCATGCCCCCGCCCTGGACAGTTCCGACCCGCTCGAAGCCCTGGAACGGGCCTGGCAGCGTCTGGGATTCACACCCCTGACGTCGGCCGCCTCCGTCGAGGCCTTCTGGGAACGCGCCATCACCGCCTGGGCCCAGCGCTTCGGCATTTGATATTTGATATATTGTGAGCCGGCTGATTACAGGCCGCGACTTGCGCACTGCGTTTATCCCCCCGTATGATCCGCGCTATCGCTGCTGAAACGCAGTCACTGGATATCCATGAACAAAACGCTGATCATCGCCGAGAAACCTTCGGTAGCCTTAGACATCTCCCGGGCCCTGGGTGGGTTCACGCGGGATGGCGACTATTTTGAAAGCGAAGAGTATGTATTGGCATCGAGTATCGGCCATTTGCTCACGCTGGTTGCCCCCAATGACCCCGTCCGAGGCAAGTGGAGCTTCACGCACCTGCCCGTCATCCCGCCCGAGTTCGAGCTCGGGCCGGCCGACAAGAAATCGGCAGAGCGTCTCAAGCTGCTGGTCAGACTGATCAAACGCAAGGATGTCACCGCCCTCATCAACGCCTGCGACGCGGGCCGCGAAGGCGAGCTCATCTTCCGTTATATCGTGCAGTACGCCGGCGTCAAGAAGCCCGTCAGGCGCCTGTGGCTGCGTTCCATGACGCAGGCGGCCATACGCGAGGCGTTCGATCACCTGCGCGACGACGAAACCATGAAGCCGCTCGAAGCCGCGGCACGTTCGCGCGCCGAAGCCGACTGGCTGGTCGGCATCAACGGCACGCGCGCCATGACCGCCTTCAACAGCAAGGATGGCGGCTTCTTCAAGACCCCGGTCGGCCGGGTGCAGACACCGACGCTGGCCATCGTGGCCGAACGCGAGGCCCGCATACGCAGCTTCCAGCCTCGCGATTACTGGGAGGTTCATGCCACTTTCGTTGCGGCAGCCGGCTTTTACACCGGCCGCTGGTTCGACCCCAAGTTCGTCAAGAACGAAAGCGACGCCGAACAGCGCGACTCCCGGCTATGGTCCCAGACCGCGGCCCAGACAGTGGTGGCCGCCTGCCGCAATCAGCCTGGCAAGGTCACGGAAGAGTCCAAGCCCACCACCCAGATGTCTCCAGCGCTGTTCGACCTTACATCGCTGCAGCGCGAAGCCAACTCGCGCTTCGGCTTCTCCGCCAAGACCACCCTGGCGCTGGCCCAGACTCTGTATGAACGCCACAAGGCCCTGACCTATCCGCGTACCGACTCCCGCTACCTGCCCGAGGACTACCTGCAGACCGTGCAACAGACTGTGCAGGCACTGGCCCAGGGCGGCTCGTCGGCGGCCGCCAGCGTTCAGCCCTTTGCCAAGCAGCTCAGCAAGGAAAACTGGATCAAGCCCAACAAGCGCATCTTCGACAACAAGAAGGTGTCAGACCACTTCGCTATCATCCCGACGCTGCAGGTTCCGCGCGACCTGAGCGAGGCCGAGAGCAAGATCTACGAACTCGTGACACGCCGCTTCCTGGCCGTGTTCTTTCCGGTGGCCGAATTCCGGGTCACGACGCGCATCACCGAAGTCTCGGGCCACCACTTCAAGACCGAAGGCAAGGTGCTGGTATCGCCCGGCTGGCTGGCCATCTACGGCCGGGAGGCCCAAGGCGACGACACCAACCTCGTGGCCGTGGCCGACGGGGAAACCGTCCAGACCGATGAAATCGAAGCACGGGCGCTTGTGACCAAACCCCCGGCGCGCTACACCGAAGCCACACTGCTGTCGGCCATGGAAGGCGCCGGCAAACTGGTGGACGACGAAGCCCTGCGGGAAGCCATGTCCGAACGGGGGCTGGGAACCCCGGCCACCCGGGCAGCCATCATCGAAGGGCTGCTCAATGAAGGTTATCTGCGCCGCGAAGGGCGCGAACTGGTCCCCACCGCCAAGGCGCGCCAGCTGATGACTCTGCTGTCGGGCCTGGGGGTCAGCGAACTGACCTCCCCCGAACTGACCGGCGAATGGGAACACCGCCTCAAGCAGATCGAACAGCGCGAGCTGGACCGCAACGCCTTCATGCGCGAAATTGCCCAGATGACCCAAGTCATCGTCAAGCGCGCCAAGGAATACGAACGCGATACGGTCCCGGGCGATTACGCAACGCTTTCCACGCCCTGCCCCAAGTGCGGCAGCGTCGTAAAGGAAAACTACCGGCGCTACGCCTGCACCTCCTGCGATTTTTCCATCGGCAAGCATCCGGGCGGACGTACTTTCGAGATCTCCGAAGTCGAAGAGCTGCTGCGCAATCGGCAGCTCGGTCCTCTGCCCGGCTTCATCAGCAAGATGGGCCGCCCCTTCTCCGCCCTGCTGCGCATCACCGACGACTTCAAGCTGGAGTTCGACTTTGGCCAGAACGAAGCCGACAATGCCGAGCCTGTCGACTTCTCCGCGCAGACCCCATTGGGCGCCTGCCCCAAATGCGGTGGCAACGTCTTTGAGCACGGCATGAACTATGTCTGCGAAAAATCTGTCGGCCCCGAGAAAAGCTGTGACTTCCGTTCGGGCAAGATGATTCTCCAGCAAGAGATCACGCCGGCGCAATTCACCAAACTGCTTTCGGAAGGCAAGACCGACCTGCTGGATGGTTTCGTCTCCAGCCGCACCAACCGCAAGTTCAAGGCCTACCTCGTCAAACAGGCAGACGGCAAGATCGGCTTCGAATTCGAGGCGCGGCCCGAGAAGCCCGGGGCCAAGAAGACCGCGGCAAAAACCGCCACGAAAACTGCCGCGAAATCGGCGACAAAGACGGCAACGAAGTCGGCCGCCAAGACCGCCTCAAGCAGCGCTCCCGCCAAAAAAACGGCCACCAAGACTGCGGCCAAGAAAACGGCGGCAAAAAAGGCCGTCGCCAAGAAAGCAGCCGCCAAGAAAACGGCCCCCGACGACGACACCGACCCGCCGTTCTGATTTGTCATCCTCCGCAAAAGCGGAGGACCCACGCACGTTCTCGTCGTCCCGGCGAAAGCCGGGACCCACGACCCGCGTGGATTCCGCCTGTCGGCGGCATGACGCAAGCGAAGGGATGACGACGCTCAGTCTTCCACGTACCAGTTGTCTTCGGAAAGCATCACCTGCTGGTGTCCGTATCCGGCGGGCATCATGGGGAAACAGTTTTCCTGGGGCACGACGGCAACGTCCAGGAAATAGGGACCATCGTAAGCAAGGCAGTCGCGCAACGCCGCATCCAGCCGGTCGGGACTGTCGATACGCGCGGCGCCCCAGCCGAAAGCCTTGGCCAGGGCCACGAAATCCGGCAGCGACGCATTGTAGCTATGGCTGTAGCGTCCGCCGTGGATCAACTCTTGCCATTGCCGCACCATGCCCATGTGGCTGTTGTTGCACAGGATCACCTTGATCGGCGTCCTGTGCTGCACCGCTGTAGCCATTTCCTGGATGTTCATCAGCACCGAGGCATCGCCGCTGACGCACACGACCGTCTTGTCCGGATGCGCGACCTGCGCGCCGATGGCGGCGGGCAGGCCATAGCCCATGGTTCCCGCCCCGCCGGAAGTCAGCCAGCGATTGGGACGCTTGAACTGGATGTACTGGGCCGCCCACATCTGATGCTGGCCGACATCCGTAGTCACGATCGCATCGCGCCCACGCAGGCTTGCGTTCAAGGCCTGCATCAGGTGCTGCGGCACGATCTCCTCGGTCGAGGGTTCGAAGCTCAGGCACTGCTGCGACCGCCACACGCCGATCCGCTCCCACCAGGCATCCAGACGGCCGCGCGGAAGGTCGAATTGCGCCAGCTCTTTCTTGAGAGCGCGCAGCATGGGGTAGCAATCACCCACCAGCGCCACGTCGGCCCGCACCACTTTGTTGATCGAGGCGGGATCGATATCGATATGGATCTTGCTGGCATGAGGACAAAAATCCGACAGCCGGCCGGTGATGCGGTCGTCGAACCTCGCCCCAACGCAGATGATGAGATCCGCATGATGCATGGCGAGGTTGGCTTCCAGGGTACCGTGCATGCCCAGCATGCCCAGGAACTGGGCATCGTCCGAGGGATAGGCCCCCAGGCCCATCAGCGTCAGCGTGCAGGGCGCACCCAGCTCCTGCACCAGGCCGGCAAAAGTATCGCAGGCGTCCACGCCGGAATTCACCAAGCCGCCGCCCCCGTAGAACACCGGTCGCTTTGCGCCGGCAATCAGCGCGGCAGCGCGCTTGATGGCCGCCTCGGTCGCCGGCTGCGGGGTTTCCACCGTGATGTCCTGCGGCTCTTCGCCGACGGAGGCGGGCGTGACGGGCACGAGGCCGATCTGCATGTCCTTGGGGAAATCCAGCAGCACAGGGCCGGGACGGCCTTGCGTCGTCAACTGATAGGCCTTGGCCGCCATGGCAGCCACGTCTTCAGTGCGCCGGATCTGTCCGTTCCACTTGGTGACGGGGCGCGAAATGCCCACCGCATCGCATTCCTGAAAAGCATCGGTACCGATGGCGCCGGTGGCGACCTGGCCGCTGATGCACAGCACCGGAATCGAATCGCACATGGCATCGAGCAGACCAGACGTGGTGTTGGCCATGCCGGGCCCGGAAGTCACGAGCACGACGCCAGGCTTGCCGGTCGAACGCGCATAGCCCTCGGCCGCATGCATCGCCCCTTGCTCATGGCGCACGAGCACATGCCGTATGCGCGGCTCGGAATACAGGGCATCGTAAAGCGGCAACACGGCACCGCCCGGGTAGCCGAAAATGGTGTCCACCCCAAGGGCGATCAAAGTCTGGAGAAAAGTTTCGGCGCCGTTGCGGGCCGCGGGATCAGCGGAAGAGTTCACGTAAAGAGACAATTTGCATAAGATACGGGGATTCACCAGTTTATTCCCTTGGCTCCCTCCCGTAAAACCTCCCCATGACCCGAACCTCCGTCCCCTGGCACGTCGTGCAGAAATCAAGCCTGCATGGCAACGGTGTCTTTGCAAACCGCCCCATACCCAAAGGCACACGCGTGATCGAATACGGCGGACGCCGCATCACGCCCGAACAGGCGGACGCCCTGCACCCTGTCAACCCGGACGACCCCTTCCACACCTTCTTCTTCGCATTGAGCAGCGGCAAGGTGATCGACGGCGGCAAGCGCGGCAATGATGCCCGCTGGATCAACCATTCCTGCGCCCCCAACTGCGAGGCCCAGGAAAATGCCGACGGCACCCGCGTGCACATCGTCGCCCTGCGCGACATCGCGGCCGGCGAAGAACTTTTCTATGACTACGGCCTGGTGATGGAAGGCAAGATCACCAAGACCCTGCGCAAGCAATACCGCTGCCTGTGCGGCAGCGAGGACTGCCGCAAGACCATGCTGGCCCTGTCCCAGAAGAAGGACGAGGCCGGCACGAAATCCGGCAAGAAAAAGAAGAAAGAGAAAAAAGCGAAAGACGCGAAGTAGCCCAGGGCTACTGGAACGCCGTCTCGATGAAGCTGCGCAATTTGCGTGAATGCAGGCGCTCCGGCGGCATGTCGCGCAGGCGCTCCAGCGCACGGATGCCGATGTGCAGGTGTTGTCCGACCTGCCGTCGATAGAAATCGCTGGCCATGCCGGGCAGCTTCAACTCGCCGTGCAAAGGTTTGTCAGAAACGCACAACAGGGTGCCATAAGGCACCCGGAAGCGAAAACCGTTGGCGGCGATGGTGGCCGACTCCATGTCGAGCGCAATGGCGCGCGATTGCGACAGGCGCTGAACGGGCTCGTGGTGGTCGCGCAGCTCCCAGTTGCGATTGTCGATGGTGGCGACGGTACCGGTGCGCATGATGCGCTTGAGCTCCCAGCCCGACAGCCCCGCCACCTCGGCCACGGCCTCCTCCAGTGCAACCTGGATCTCGGCCAGGGGCGGCACAGGCACCCAGAGCGGCAGGTCGTCGTCCAGGACGTGATCCTGACGCACGTAGCCATGGGCAAGCACATAATCACCCAGGCGCTGCGTGGTGCGCAGGCCCGCGCAATGCCCCAGCATCAGCCAGGCATCCGGGCGCAGCACGGCCACATGATCGGTGATGGTCTTGGCGTTGGACGGGCCGACCCCGATGTTGATGAGCGTGATGCCGCTGTGCCCTTCGCGTACCAGATGGTAGGACGGCATCTGCGGCATGCGCGCCGGCGCGCTGCCGCGGGGGGTCGCGTTCTCTCCGCTGCAGGTGATGACGTTGCCCGGCTCCACCAGGGCGGTGTAGCCGCCTTCGCCACGCGCCAGCACGTCCCGCGCCCACTCGCAGAATTCGTCGATGTAGAACTGGTAGTTGGTGAACAGGACGAAGTTCTGGAAATGCTCCGGCGCCGTCGCGGTGTAATGCTGCAGGCGGTGCAGGGAATAGTCCACGCGAGGCGCGGTGAACGGCGCCAACGGAGCCGGCTCGCCGGGCCGGCCGTGCCAGGTGCCGTTGACGATGGCATCATCCGTGACCGCCAGGTCCGGGACATCGAAATGATCGCGCAGCGCATCGCCCAGCGACTCTGAATACTGACCCTCCACATACTGCCCGCCGGTGAAAGCGAAATGCAGGGGTATCGGCATGTCGGATTCACCGATCTCGACCGGCACCTGGTGATTGCGCAGCAGCAGGCTGATCTGCTCGCGCAGGTAATCGGCATACAAGGCCGGCTGGGTGACTGTCGTCATGTAGGTGCCGGGTTCCACCACGTGCCCATACGAAAGACGGCTGTCGACCTCCTGGTAGGTATCGACCTTGATGCGCAGGGCGGGATAATAGGCCCGCGCGCGCTGCCCCTTGGCGAAACGGCCCGCGGCATAGTCGGCAAAGGCTTTGCGGATGAAGGCCGTGTTCCGTTCGTAGATCTCGACCAGGCGATCGACGGCGGCCTGTGCATCGCGATAGCCTGCGAACGGCACGAATTCCGGCAGCAGAATGGGCCCGGAATCACTGGAGGAATCGAACATGGACGCTCCTGCGTACGATACGCAATGACATGCCGACAGTATACGGGCGCTTCATGACAGCATGCGGCCCGCAGGAGCTAGGCGAGCTGATCCATGAAAGAAGCCAGGGCGATGTCGCGCTCGGTCACGCCCTTGGCATCGTGAGTCGTCAGGGTGACACTGACGCGATTGTAGACATTGCTCCATTCAGGATGATGATCGAGCTTTTCAGCCTGCATCGCCACCTGCGCCATGAAGCCGAACGCTTCGTTGAAGTTCTTGAAGATGAAGGTCTTGTGTATGGCATCACGACCCTCGACCGCCGACCAGCCCTCCAGCAAGAGCAAGGCGGACGGCGCCCCAACCAATTTGAGCTGGCCTTTCATGGTAGCTGCCCCTGTTCATTGAGTGTGAGACGACACCGACATACGCATCAACTCCAATGATACCGGCTTGATCCTACCGAATCATGACCGCAAGGCAAAAAAATGCCCCCGATCGGCATCGGGGGCGCATTTGGCCTTACCTTACTTGCCCGGCCAGGCGGCGATCAGCGCGCGCTCCGCGTCGGTCATTTGAGTCATGTTGCCCAAAGGCATGTACTTGCTGGCAATGACCTGCTTGATCAGCGCCGGATGAGCCAACACTTCGGCCTCGGTTTCCAGCAGGATGCCCGCCGGCGCTGAGGCAAAACCCGCCTGGCTCGGCTTGGCGGCATGGCACTGTACGCAGCGCGCGTGCATGATTTCCACCACCTTCTGGGTGCTGACGGCCGCCTCTGCGCCGGCCGCCGCCGAAGCGACAGGGGCCGCCTGGCCGGCCTGGGGAGCGATCGCGGCGGGCGCCGGCTTCGGGGCGGCCGGGGCGGCCAGCCAGCCGACAATCACCAGCAGCAGCACACCCACCACCGGGTAGATCGGCTTGTTTTGCCCGCTATGACGCAGCACGAAGTACTGGCGGATCGCCGCGCCCGAAATGATGAACAGGCTCATGATGATCCAGGCATGCGGGCTGGAGAACGTGAAGGAGTAATGGTTGCTCAACATGAGGAGCACGACGGGCAGCGTGAAATACGTGTTGTGCACCGAACGCTGCTTGCCCCGCTTGCCATCCAACGGATTGGGGGTTTGCCCCGCCTTCAAGGCATTTACCATGCGGTGCTGCCCAGGAATGATCCAGAAGAACACGTTGGCGGACATGCAGGTGGCCATCACGGCGCCTGTGATCAGGAAGGCGGCCCGGCCCTGGAAGATCTGGCAGCTCAGGTAGCTGACCACGATCATCATCACTGCCACCGCGATGCTCAGCACCCCATCGTGCTCCATGTTCGGGCTGATGCGCCTGCAAAGCTGGTCGTACACGATCCAGCCAAGCAGCAGGAACACCACCGCCAGCACACTGGCCTGCCAGCCGCTGAGCGCAGCCGCCCATGCCCAGGGGCTGCCGGCATTGATCAGGTAGAACTCGGGCCGTATCAGATACAACACGGCAAACAGTGCAAACCCCGACAGCCAGGTCGTGTAAGCCTTCCAGAACGACCAGTGCAGGTCGTCCGGCAGTTCCGCCGGATTGGTGAGGTACTTCTGGTTGTGATAGAAACCGCCGCCGTGCACGGCCCACATCTCGCCGAACACCCCGCGCTTCTTGCCTTCCGCCGATTGCGGCGGGCGCAGGCTGTTGTCCAGCATGACGAAATAGATCGATTCGCCAATCCAGGCGATTGCGGCGACCACGTGCAGCCAGCGCATCAGCAGATTGCCGTATTCCAGTAAAAATGCCTGCATGTCTAAATTCCCTTTGCGTCGGGCCCGGTCGCGGTAGCGTGCGCCGGGTGTCTCCTGTCATTCTCGGATGCGGCGCCTGCCCCGGTTCGGGCCTTGCCCTGTCCGCCGAGAAGGCGCTGTCTGTCTGGCTTCCAGACTGATCGCCAAATATTGTCAACAATTTGTGTTGACGATTTTGGTGCAGTCACCAATAATTGTCAACACTCCATCCACGACTCGGCCGGAGCTTTTTCGCCGCGACTCCGGGGCGCCCCAAAAAAATTTCTCAACCGGAACAACTACCATGGCCACATCCAATCTTCCCGTCGGAACGGTCGTCAATGCCGCACCCGTCGATCCGCCTGTGTTCGCCTCGCGCTACGCCAACCTGGCCTCGGCCGATTTCGGTGCAAAAGTGCTTTCCTGCTCTGATGAGTTCTTTGCCTCGGCCCAACGCATGCTGCAATCCTCGGAACCCGTCTTCATCGTCGGCAAGTTCGACGACCACGGGAAATGGATGGATGGCTGGGAAACCCAGCGACGGCGCAATGGCGGCTACGATTCCGCCGTCATTCGGCTCGGCCTGCCCGGCGTGATCAAGGGCCTGGACATCGACACCAGTCACTTTACGGGCAATTTCCCCCCTGCCGCTTCGGTGCAGGCCTGCAAAGTGTCGGGCGATCCTGACGAAGGCACCGTCTGGACCGAGCTGCTGCCGGCGCGTTCACTCAAGGGCAACTCGCACCATTTCATCGACATCGGCGATGCGCGCGACTGGACTCACCTGCGGCTGAACATCTTCCCCGACGGCGGCGTCGCGCGTTTCCGCGTCTATGGCCAGCCCTCCTGCGACTGGGAAAACCGCGACCCCTCCGAACTGTATGAAGTCTCCGCCCTGGCCAACGGCGGGCGTATCGTGGCCTACAACGATGCCCACTTCGGCGTGCCCTTCCGCCTCATCATGCCGGGCCGCGGCGTCAATATGGGTGACGGGTGGGAAACCCGCCGCCGCCGCGAGCCGGGCTATGACTGGTGCCTGATCGAACTCGGCCACGCAGCCGTCGTCGAGAAGATCGAGGTCGACACCGCCCACTTCAAGGGCAATTATCCCGATCGCGTGTCCATACAGGCGGCCCGGGTCGGCGAATCGACCGACGAATCCCTGGTCACGCAAGCCATGTTCTGGCCCGAACTGCTGGGAGAGCAGAAAACGCGGATGGATGCCCAGCACTTCTTCGAAGACGCCCAGATCGCCCAGCTCGGACCGGTGACGCACATACGGGTCAACATGTTCCCCGACGGCGGCATCAGCCGTGTCCGCATCTGGGGCCGTCTGGCAAAGGACTGACCCATGCCGGCCACAGCGATCGAGCAATGGATCGATGCGCACTTCGACGAGCAGGTCGCCTGCCTGCAGGAACTGGTGCGCATCCCGACCGACACTCCGCCGGGCGACAATGCCCCGCATGCGCAGGCTGTGGCCGAAATTCTGGAAGGCTGGGGTTGGGAGGTCGAGCGCCATGCCGTTCCCGCCGAAGCCGTCCACGACTACGGCATGCGCAGCATCGTCAACCTGATCGTGCGCCGCCGTTACGGCGACGGCCCTGTCGTCGCGCTCAATGCCCATGGCGACGTGGTGCCGCCCGGCGATGGCTGGACCTACCCGCCTTACGGCGCTGTGGTCGAGAACGGACGCCTGTACGGTCGGGCCGCCGCGGTGTCCAAAAGCGATTTCACCACCTATGCCTTCGCCGTCCGGGCGCTCGAGGCCTGCGCGGCGGCACGACACGGAACGGTCGAACTGCACTTCACGTACGACGAAGAGTTCGGCGGGCTGCTGGGGCCCGGCCTTCTGCTCGAGCAGGGCCTGACCCGGCCCGATCTGGCGCTGTGCGCCGGCTTCAGCCACCACGTCGTGACAGCCCACAATGGCTGCCTGCAGTTCGAGGCGACGGTGCACGGCAAAGCGACGCACGGCTCCATGCCCAAGACCGGCCACGACGCGCTTCAGGCGGCCACGCACATTCTGCAGACACTGTATGGCGAGGCAGGAAGGCTGGATGACATACGGTCGGACATCGCCGGCATCACCAGCCCCACGCTGATCATCGGCCGCATCGAGGGCGGAACCAATACCAATGTCGTGCCGGGCAAGGTCACCCTCAAGCTCGACCGACGCCTCATCCCTGAAGAAGATCCGGCCCAGGTCGAAACACAGCTGCGGGCACTGATCGAAGACGCCGTTCACGGTCTGCCCGGCATCCGTGTCGAGACCCGTCGCCTGCTGCTGGCCCGGGCCTTGCGTCCCATTCCGGGCCACGAACAACTGGTCGCATGCCTTCAACGCCATGCGCAAACGATTTTCGGCGAAGACATCCCGGCCGTCGGAACCGCCCTGTACGCCGATGCGCGCCTCTACGGAGAGCACGGCGTTCCCGTCGTGATGTACGGGGCAGGGCCCCGCACACTGATGGAATCGCGCGCCAAGCAGGCTGACGAAAACATCGAACTGGCCGATCTCCGGGGCGCCACCAAGGTCGTTGCCCTGGCGCTGGCCGACCTGCTGGGTCAGCGTCCTTCCTGAGTCGGGCTGTCGGAGTCGGCATGATCCCAATAGCCTGGCCGGTTGTAGATGTGCCGCAGATAATCGATGAAATGCCGCACCTTGGCGGGCAGATAGCGCTGTTGCGGGTAAACCGCCAGGATGTCGTAGTGCGGCAGGGCGAACTCGTCGAGCACCGTCACCAGCTTTCCCTGGCGCAGATCGGCCTGGATTTCCCAGGTAGAGCGCCAGCCCACGCCCAGGCCTTGCCTGACCCATTCGTAGAGCAGCTCCCCGTCGTTACAGGCCAGATCCCCTTCGACCCGCACAGCGAAAGGCTTGCCATCGCGTTCGAAGACCCAGCCGCGCTGCTGGCCCCCCTGCGGGTTGAAAGCCAGGCAATTGTGGCCGGCAAGATCCTCCGGCACGCGGGGCACACCGTTGCGCTCGAAATAATCGGGCGTGCCGCACACCACGCGATGATTCGGGTAAAGCCGCAGGGCGACGTAATTGGGATCGCGCACCTCGCCGATACGTATGGCCAGATCATACCCCTCCCGCACCAGATCCACGATGCCGTCCGTGAAGTTGAAGGACAGACGCAGATCCGGGTGGGCGGCACGGAACGCCACGGCGTGAGGCGCGACATGACGCCGGCCGAAGGCGGCCGGTGCCGACACGACCAGATGCCCCCGAAGTGCGCCCCGCCCGGAACTGATGCCGTCTTCAGCCGCCTCGAAATCACGCAGCAATTGCTGGCAGGTCTCGAGAAAGCGTTCGCCCAGGTCGGTCAGGGTGAGACCCCGCGTCGAACGGTGCAGCAATTGCACGCCCAGGCGCTGCTCCAGCCGGGTCAGGCGCCGCCCCATGACGACGGGGGTCACGCCTTCGACCAGGGCGGCAGCGGCAAAGCTGCCCTTCTCGGCCACGAGAACAAAGCTCCGAATTTCCGTGTATCGATCCATTACATACCTGGTATAAGGGATCACCGCCCAATTTTTAACTAATGACGCCAGTATGCCTCAAACAGAACATACTTAAAGTATCGATAGTAGCGAGTTGCGCGCCTCTACAAGGGCCCCTTGCTTTTCCCTATCCTAATACCATTGGGGGACACCCCCACCGCCATCGCGCTGCTCGACTGCCCCCTTGCAGCTGGAGAACTCCATGCCCAAGCTTGCCGCCAACCTCACCATGCTGTTCACCGAGGACGGCTTTCTCGATCGTTTCAAGGCCGCCGCCGACGCCGGATTCAAGGGGGTCGAATACCTGTTCCCCTACGCATTCGACAAACACGCTCTGGCCGAGCAACTCGACAAGCATGGCCTGAAACAAGTGCTGCACAACATGCCCGCTGGCGACTGGGACGCCGGCGAGCGCGGCGTCGCCTGCCACCCCGATCGGGTCGGCGAGTTCCAGGAGGGCGTCGGCCGTGCCATTGAATACGCCCAGGCGCTCGGCTGCGCGCAGGTCAACTGCCTGGCCGGCATCGCGCCCCCCGGCGCCGATGCGGACGTCTTGCGCAAGACATTCGTCGAGAATCTGTCCTTTGCGGCGCGCACGCTGAAGGAAGCGGGCATCCGCCTGCTGATCGAACCGATCAACTCCTTCGACATTCCGGGCTTTTACCTCAACCGCACAGCCCAGGCGATCGAGCTGATCCGGGAAACCGGCTCCGACAACCTGTTCCTGCAATACGACATCTATCACGCCCAGCGCATGGAAGGCGAACTGGCCGCCACCATTGAACGCAACCTGCCCCATATTGCGCACATGCAGTTGGCCGACAACCCGGGCCGCCATGAACCCGGCACCGGCGAAATCAATTTCGGCTGGCTGCTGCCCCATCTCGACGCCCTTGGCTACCAGGGCTGGATCGGCTGCGAATACAAGCCCGCCAGGCACACCCGGGACGGTCTGGGCTGGATGCGTCCCTATGCCACCAAAGAATTCGCCCGCCGCATCAACGCCGTGGACTGCGAGTGCCTCAACACCCCGGGCCTGCCATGAACCTGCCTCCCCGTGAACTGCTGCGCAAGATGTTCCTGGCCGCCATCGAGGCGGCCCAGCCGGAACATTGCCTGCCTCCCCACCTGCCCGCCCGCCCGGCGGGGCGGACCATCGTGATCGGCGCGGGCAAGGCCTCGGCGGCCATGGCCCGCGTCTTCGAGCGGCACTGGCAGGGGCCGCTGCAGGGACTGGTAGTGACCCGATACGGCCACGCCGTACCCTGCGAGCACATCGAGATCATCGAAGCCGCCCACCCCGTCCCCGATGCATCGGGCGGCCAGGCCGCGCAGCGCATGCTCGAACTCGTGCAGGGCCTTACCCCCGATGACCTCGTGGTCGGCCTGTTTTCGGGTGGGGGATCCTCGCTGCTGCCTCTGCCCGGCCCCGGCGTCAGCCTCGAAGACAAACAGGCCATCAACCGCTCCCTGCTGAAGTCCGGCGCGACAATTTCCGAGATGAACTGCGTCCGGCGCCACCTCTCGGCCATCAAGGGCGGGCGTCTTGCCGCCGCCTGCCACCCGGCGCGGGTCGTCAACCTGCTCATCTCGGACGTGCCAGGGGACCGTGCGGCGGACATTGCCTCGGGTCCGACCGTTGCCGACGCCAGCACCTGTGCCCAAGCGCTCGAAATCATTCGCCGCTACGGTCTGAGCTTGCCCCAGGGCGCCCGCCGGCTGCTCGAGACCGGAGACGGCGAGACCGTCAAGCCCGGCGACCCGCGTCTGGCGGGGGTCACGACCCGGCTCATCGCCACACCGCAAATGGCCTTGACGGCCGCCGCCGCCATGGCCCGCAACACCAGCGTGCAAACTCTCATCCTGGGCGACAGCCTGGAAGGCGAGGCCCGGGAAATGGGCACCGTCATGGCGGGCATGGCCATGCAGGTACGCCGCCATGGTCAGCCTCTGCCGCCGCCCTGCGTCCTGCTGTCGGGGGGCGAGTCCACCGTGACCGTGCGCGGGCACGGCCGGGGCGGCCGCAATGTGGAATTTCTGCTGGCCCTGGCCATCGCACTGGGCGGAGCCGAAGGCATTCATGCCCTTGCCGGCGATACCGACGGCGTGGATGGGCAAGAGGACATCGCCGGCGCCTTCATCGGCCCCGACACCCTGGCCCGCGCCCGGCATCACGGCATCGACCCGCGGGCCAGCCTGGCCGACAATGACGGCCACGGTTTCTTTGAGGCCCTGGAAGATGCCGTGATCACCGGTCCCACCCTCACCAACGTCAACGACTTCCGTGCCATTCTGATCACTTGAGCCGCAACAGGAGAACCCCACCATGCCGAACCGACCCATCGGGGTCCTCAGGAACCTTCAAGGCCCCACGCTGCGCATCGGCACACTGCCGGGGGACCAGGCCCTGCTGAAGAGCGGACGGTCTTTCCGACTGCATCCAGCTCGACGATGTCGGCGAAATGATTCCCCATGCCAGAAATGCTGCATTGCAACAATTGCTGACCGAGCCCGGAAAACAGATTCTGGTCATCGCCGGCCTGGCATTCGGCCGCAGCGACAACACCAACTTTCTGCACGTCGCCACCCTTGCGGGAGCCGCTTCCGCCATGACGTGAAGCTACGTGGAAGGGGCCTGCAGCAAGCCCCCGCCGCCTTCAGGCGGGCTTCTTGCGTGCCGTCCGGAAAATGGTCAGGGATGTCCCTGTCCAGAGGCATCGGGGAACACCTCGCGCCGATAATCCTGTATAAATCATCTATAAGACTTAACCCGCAATGGGTTCGGTCAGAATAAAGCCGGCGATTCTTGCTGCGCCACAACAAGAGACACCTTTCATTAAACGAGGAACACCATGACCGAGCGTATCACTAGCTACCGCCTGCAAGTTGCCAAGGCATTGCATCAATTCATCGAACAGGAAGCCCTGCCGGGGTCCGGCGTCGAGCCCGACGCATTCTGGGCCGGCTTTGATGCGCTGGTACACGACCTTGCCCCGAAAAACCGGGCGCTGCTGGCCGAACGCGATCGCATCCAGGCTGAACTCGACCAATGGCATCGCCAGCACCCGGGTCCCGTGACGGACGCGGCGGCCTATCAGGCCTTCCTACGCAAGATCGGCTACCTGCAGGACGCGCCTGCCTCCGTCCACGTCGACACCGGCAACATCGACACCGAGATTGCCGAGCAAGGCGGGCCCCAGCTCGTCGTCCCCATCACCAATGCCCGCTATGCGCTCAATGCGGCCAATGCCCGCTGGGGCAGCCTGTATGACGCTCTCTACGGCTCGGACGCCATCTCCGAGGCCGAAGGCGCCACCCGATCTGGGGCCTACAACCCGGTGCGCGGGGCCAAGGTCATCGCCTTCGCCCGCCGCTTCCTCGATGACAGCTTCCCGCTGGCGACCGGATCGCATTCGGATGCCACCTCCTACACCGTGGTCGACGGCCAGCTCCAGGTCACGCTGGGCGCGCGGCCGACCACGCTGGCGCAACCTGCGCAGTTGCTGGGCTACCGCGGCGACCCCTCCGACCCCACGGCCCTGGTGCTCAAGCACAACAATCTGCACGTCGAGATCCAGATCGACCGCTCCAGCGCCATCGGCAAGCAGGACAATGCCGGCATCAAGGACATCGTGCTCGAGGCCGCGCTGACCACCATCATGGATTGCGAGGACTCCGTCGCCACCGTCGATGCGGACGACAAGGTCCTGGCCTACCGCAACTGGCTGGGCCTCATGACCGGCACGCTCAACGAAGAAGTCAGCAAGGATGGCAAGAGCTTCACCCGGGTGCTCAACCCCGATCGCAAATACACGGATCTGAAAGGCAACACCCAGACCCTGCACGGGCGCTCGCTCATGCTTGTGCGCAACGTCGGCCACCTGATGACCAACCCCGCCATCCTCGACGAGCACGGCAACGAAATCCCCGAAGGCATCATGGATGCCGTCATCACTTCGCTGATCGCCAGACGCGATTTGCAGCGTAAGGCAAACTCGCGCGCGGGCTCGATCTATATCGTCAAGCCCAAGATGCACGGCCCGGCCGAAGTCGCCTTCGCCAGCGAGCTGTTCTCGCGCACCGAATCCCTGCTGGGCCTGACGCCCAACACGCTCAAGATGGGCATCATGGACGAAGAGCGCCGCACCAGCGTCAACCTCAAGGCCTGCATCGCCCAGGCGAACAAGCGCGTGGCCTTCATCAACACAGGCTTCCTGGACCGCACCGGCGACGAAATGCACACCTCCATGGAGGCCGGCCCCATGGTGCGCAAGGGCGACATGAAGCGCAGCGCCTGGATCGACGCCTACGAGCGCAGCAACGTCCAGACCGGACTCGAGTGCGGGCTGCGCGGCCGCGCCCAGATCGGCAAAGGCATGTGGGCAATGCCCGACCTCATGGCCGACATGCTGGCTCAGAAGATCAATCATCTCAAGGCCGGGGCGAATACCGCCTGGGTGCCTTCGCCCACGGCGGCCACGCTGCACGCCCTGCATTATCACCAGATCGACGTGCAGGAGCTTCAGCGCAGCATGGAAGGCCAGCACGAGCCCCTGCTCGACAAGCTACTGACCATCCCCGTGGCCACCGACACCAACTGGACCGCCCAGGAGATCCAGGAAGAACTCGACAACAACGCCCAAGGCATCCTGGGCTACGTCGTGCGCTGGATCGATCAGGGCGTAGGCTGCTCGAAAGTGCCGGACATCCACAACATCGGTCTCATGGAAGACCGCGCCACCTTGCGGATTTCCAGCCAGCACATGGCCAATTGGCTGCGCCACGGCATCGCCACCAAAGAACAGGTCACTGAAACACTGCAGCGCATGGCTGCCGTCGTGGACCGCCAGAATGCGGGCGACCCGGCCTACCGTCCCATGGCGGGCCGTTTCGAGACCTCGGCGGCGTTCAAGGCCGCCTGCGATCTGGTCTTCAAAGGCCTGGAACAGCCCAACGGCTACACTGAGCCGCTGCTGCACCACTGGCGCCAGGTTGTGAAAGCGGAAGATGCCGTGCAGGCTTGACGCGCGCCGCTGGCGGGAACCCAAAGCCCGGTAATGAAAAGGCCCTCTCTTGCGAGTGGGCCTTTTTTTCGACTTGCGGGATCGAATCGATCAGCCGCGCACCTTGGCGACGATCTCGTCCAGACGCGCCAGCAGCATGTCGATTTCGTCGGCGGTAACATTGAGCGCCGGCATGAAACGCAGCAGCTCGGGACGCGGCGAATTGAGCAGCAGGCCCTCGGGGTTCCATTCCATGGCGGTCTTGACGATGGCGGCGCCCTCGCTGCGGCCCAGCTTCAAGGCCCTCAGCAAGCCAAGGCCGCGCTCGCCTTCCATGTTCCATTTGGCCGACAAGGCCAGCAGTCCTTCGGACAACTGTTCGGCACGCTGATTGACCTGATCCATGAACCCCGGCGCGGTCAGGGTATCGAATACCGCACACCCCACGGCGGTCATCAGCGGATTGCCGTTGTATGTGCCGCCCTGGTCGCCGGGCTCGAAGCAGCAGATTTCCTCGCGCGCACACAGCGCGGCCAAGGGCACGCCGCCGCCGATGCCTTTGGCCAGGGTCATGATGTCCGGCACGATGTCATAGTGCTGGTAGGCGAACAGCTTGCCTGTACGCCCCATGCCCGTCTGGACTTCGTCGACGATCAGCAGCATGCCGTGCTCGCGCGTCAGCTTGCGCAGAGCCTGCATGAACTCTACGGTCGCCGGGATGACGCCCGATTCGCCCTGCACGGGCTCGAGCATGATGGCCACGGTCTTGTCGTCGATCAGGGCCCGCACCGATTCCAGGTCGTTCAGGTCGGCCTTGGGAAACCCCTCGACCTGCGGCGCGTACATCGTGTCCCAGCCGGGCTTGCCCGACGCCGACATGGTGGCCAGGGTACGGCCATGAAAGCTGTGATCGAACGTGATGATCTTGTAGGCGCCGTTCCGGTGCAGACGCCCCCACTTGCGGGCGAGCTTGATCGCCCCTTCGTTGGCCTCCGCGCCACTGTTGGCGAAGAAGACGCGGTCGAAACAGGATGCTCCCGTCAGGCGCTTGGCCAACTCCATGGAGGGCTGGTTGTAGAACGCCGGGGAAGGATTGATCAGCTCGGAAGCCTGCCGCGTCAGGGTCTCGACGATCTGGGGCGGGCAGTGGCCCAGGCAGTTCACCGCCCAGCCTTGCATGAAATCAAGATAGCGCTTGCCGTTGTGGTCCTCGAGCCACGATCCGCGGCCGCGCACGAATGTGAGATTCGGACGATTCGTGATTTCCATTAACGCATTGACGCCCGAATGATCAAATTCCATGTTCGCATCCCATAAAAAGAAAGAGGCAGCCCAGCCTGCCATGGCGCGATTTTAACGCAATGCGATCCGGCGACCGACCCAGCCCAGGCCAAACACATTGAGCGACAGCCCCAGCATCACCACCGCCCCGCCCAGCCACTGTATCGACGCCAGGCGCTCACCCAGCAACACCTGGGCGGAAACCAGCCCCACGATGGGCACCAGCAGGCTCAAAGGCGCCACCTTGCTGACAGGGTGGCGTGTCAACAGCCGTCCCCACAGCACGTAACCGAGCGTGGTGGCCATCAGAGCCAGGTAGATCAACGCCCCGACCCCCTTCCAGCTGAGCGACGACAGGGAATGGACAATGGCCTGCTGTCCCTCGAACGACCAGGACAGCAGCAGGAAAGGCAGGGGCGGGACGAGTGCGCCCCAGACCACCAGGCTCAATACATCGACCTTGCCGGCGCGCTTGACCAGAATGTTGCCGCAGGCCCAGCAGAACGCCGCACACAAGGTCAGCACGAACCCGGCCGTCGTGACGTTGCCGCCATGCGCGCCCTGCTCGATCAGCACCAGCCCCACGACGGCGATCGCCATGCCCAGGATGTTGTGCCGACGCACCCCCTCGCCCATGAACAATGCGGCGATCAGCACCGTGAAGAAGGCTTGCGACTGCAGGACAAGCGAAGCCAGTCCCGCCGACATCCCGACCGTCATGGCCGTGAACAGAAAGGCGAACTGCCCGACGCTGAGCGTCATCCCGAACAGCACCAGGAAACGCCACGACACGGCAGGCCGGGGCACGAAGAACACCGCCAGCGCCGTCAGGGCGAAGCGCAGGCATCCAAGCAGGAAGGGCGGGATCTCGTCCAGCCCCACCTTGATCACCACGAAATTGACGCCCCACGCCACGATGACGATCAACGCCGCCAGCCAGTCCCTGATCGGCATGCTTACCTCTCGAATAGCCCTGCCAGGCATTGAACGGCCTGGCAGGCATCAGACAAGGCTGAGATTATCGGGCATTCATCGCTGCGTGGTCACGCATCACTTGAAGACGGGCACCGCGGCCTCGCTGCTGCCATAGACCCCGCCGGAGCCGTAGTCGCTGCGCATATCGATCTTCACCGTGTTGGGGTCCACTTTCGACAGACCACTGCGGTAATGCATGACCGTGCTCGGGAACATCAGGACGATGATCACCATCAGCAACTGTATGCAGATGAAAGGCACCGAACCCCAGTAGATCTGCCCTGTCGTCACCTTGTGCACGAACTGGCCCGTCACCTTGTCGTGGTAATCCTCCTTCGGCGCCACCGACCTCAGATAGAACAATGCAAAGCCGAATGGAGGATGCATGAAGGAGGTCTGCATGTTCACGGCCAGCAGCACCCCGAACCAGATGAGGTCGATGCCCATCTTTTCGGCCACCGGCCCCAGCAAGGGCACGATGATGAACGCCAGTTCGAAGAAGTCCAGGAAAAAGGCCAGGACGAAGGTGAAAAGGCTGACGATGAGCAGAAAGCCGAGCTCGCCTCCGGGCAGCCCGATGAGCAGGTGTTCGACCCACAGATCCCCATCCACCCCCCGGAATGTCAGAGTGAAGACGCAGGAACCGACGAGGATGAAGACGACGAAGGAAGTGAGCTTGGTGGTGGTCACCATCGCCTGCTTGAGCAGCGACAGCGGCAACCGCCCGCGCGCCAGCGCCATCACGATCGCGCCCACCGCCCCCATGGCCCCCCCTTCGGTGGGCGTGGCCACACCCAGGAAGATCGTGCCCAGCACCAGGAAGATCAGGAACAGCGGCGGGATCATCACAAAAGTCACGCGTTCAGCCAGCCTGGACAGCAGGCCCAGGCGCAGGACCTTGTTCAGCGCCGCGAGGATGAACGCCGACACCCCCCAGACCAGCACGCTGATGACGATGCGCTCGTCGATCGGCGCGGCCTGCGACATGAAATAATCGCCGACAAGGGTTGCCACGGAAACCGCGATGATCATCAGCACGATCAGCGAGCGCACCCCATGGCTGCCACTGGGCTCGATGAAGACGCGAGCCTCCACCGGAATGGCCGGAGCCGCCTTGGGACGCAACAGGGACAGCACGACCACATACAGGATGTAGGCGGCGACCATCAGCATGCCCGGCACGATGGCACCGCGGTACATGTCGCCGATCGACCGGCCAAGCTGGTCCGCCAGCACGATCAGCACCAGCGAAGGCGGGATGATCTGCGACAGGGTGCCCGAGGCCGCAATGACGCCCGAAGCCAGACGGCGGTCATAGCCATAGCGCAGCATGATGGGCAGGGAGATCAGGCCCATGGAGATCACGGAGGCGGACACCACACCGGTGGTCGCACCCAGCATCGCCCCGACCAGCACGACCGCGATGGCCAGGCCGCCGCGTATGGGGCCGAAGAGCTGCCCGATGGTTTCCAGCAGATCCTCCGCCATGCCGGACCGCTCGAGGATCAGCCCCATGAAGGTGAAGAACGGGATCGCAAGCAGGGTGTCGTTGGAAATGATGCCGAAAATCCGCTGAGGCAGGGCCTGGAAGAAGTCCGGCGAGAAAAATCCCAGCTCGATGCCGAGCAGGCCGAACAGCAGGCCATGCGTGGCCAGTGTGAAGGCGACCGGCAACCCCAGCAGCAGGAAAATGATCAGCGCCGCAAACATGATGGGCGCCATGTTGGCAATCAGGAACTCCATGCTCAATGCTCCCCTTTACCCGCAAGCTGGGACTGGCCCGCCGTTCGGGCGATGTCATCGGCCAGTTGCTCTTCAGCCGACTTGCCGGAACGGCTTCGCGTGGGGTTCGGACAGAGACCCGCCAGAAAGCCCACGCTCTTGATCAAATGCGACAACGCCGCGGCGCTCAGCAGGAGAAAGCCCATCGGGATCAACAGCTTGACCGGCCAGCGGATCAGTCCGCCGGAATTGGACGACATCTCCTGAGTGACATAGGACTCGACGACCATGGACCAGCCCAGCCAGAGCATCAGGATGCACACCGGCAACACGAACACCAGGACACCGATCACCTCCAGCCACGCCTGGACACGCTCGGGCAGGCGCGAAGCCAGGATATCCACCCGCACGTGCTCGTTGTTCAGCAAGGTGAAGCCCGCCGCCAGCAGAAATACCGCGCCGAACATGTACCACTGCAACTCGAGCCACGCATTGGAGCTCAGGTCGAATGCCTTGCGGAATATCGCATTGAACGCACTCACAATGACGACAAACAGAATCACCCAGGCAACGGCTCGTCCAACCCAGTCGTTGACCCTGTCGATGATTCGAGATACTGCTAGCAACGTGCGCATGGTTCCCCCTGGTAGCGCATTGATGACAAGCTCCATGAGCCGCCCGCCGGTGAGCGGGCGGCCCTTAATTACTCATGCCCGGTGTTGCGCCACGGCGTGGCGTGACGCTCCAGCCAGGCCAGCAGGCCATACAGGACCAGCCCCATGGCGGCAAGAATGAACAGCGCCGCAAAGACCCGCACCGTGTCGAAGGTGCCTTGCGCGCTCATGATGATGTAGCCCAGGCCGCGCTGCGACGACACGAACTCGCCCACAATCGCGCCGACGAGGGCCAGCGACATGGCCACCTTCATCCCCGCGACCATGGACGGCAGAGCGCTGGGCAGCTTCACCTTGAAGAAGAAATCCCAGGCGGAGCCCTTCAGCACCCGCCCAAGGTCGATCACATCGCCGGGCACGGACCGCAGGCCGTGTACCGTATCGACGATGATGGCGAACACGGCGATCAGGAAAGCGATGGCGATCTTGGGTTCCGCCCCCGTGCCCAGCCAGACCACGAACAGCGGCGCGAGCGCCACCTTGGGCACACTGTTGAAGCCGACGATCAGTGGAAAAAGAAAACGTTCGAACAGCCGCGAACCGACCAGGCCGATCGCAATCAGCACTCCGCCGACCACCGATAACGCAAACCCCGCCAACGTGGTCATCAAGGTATAGGCGCTGTGCGAGGCATACCACGCCGCTTCGGCGCCCAGTTCGGCAAAGATCTGAGACGGGCGCGGCAGCATGATGTCGCGCACATGGAACATCCGGCACACGACTTCCCAGAGGATGAACACCACGATCAGGGAAGACAGTCCGGCCGATGTGCTGCGCAGATTGTTCATGGCCTTGTTCATTGCGCCCCCTTTCCCGTCGCCGAGCCCATGGTTTCGAACAGGCTCCGGATATGCGCCACATAGCGACCGAACTCCGGGGTCTCGCGCAAGGACAGCGGACGTGGCCGGGGCAGGTCGATGGGAATGGTTTCCAGCAGGCGCCCAGGGCGAGGCGAGAAGACCATGACGGCATCGCCCAGGAACACCGCCTCGGAAATGCCGTGGGTGACGAACAGCACGGTATTGCGGATCTCCATCCAGATGCGCTGCAACTCGAAATTCATCTGATCCCGGGTGAAGGCATCCAGGGCGCCGAAAGGCTCATCCATGAGAAGCAGCTTGGGGTCGTCCACCAGGGCGCGGCAAATGGCCGCGCGCTGGCGCATGCCGCCGGACAGCTCGCGCGGGTAGCTGGTTGCGAAATCGCGCAAGCCGGTCAGGCGCAGCAGATAGTCGACTTTCTCCTGATAGGCGCGGGGCTGCTTGCGTGCGAACTCCACCGGCAGCAGGATGTTGTTGCGTATCGTTCGCCACTCCAGCAGCGCATCGCGCTGGAAGACCATGCCGATGTCGTCGGGCGGCCCCTGCACAGGAACGCCATGCACGCTCAACGCGCCGCCCGACACCTTCTCCAGTCCGGCCACGCAACGCAGAAAGGTGCTTTTCCCGCAGCCGCTGGGGCCGAGGATGCTGACGAACTGCCCAGCGGGGATTGCCGCCGTGATGCCCGACAGCGCCTGCACGCCCCTGGCGCCGGGATACTGCTTGCATACTTCCTGGGCCTGCACAGCAATCATCGTCATTTGGTCGCCACCAGCTTGTCGTACTTGGCCGGCTGGACCAGTCCCGTGACGTAGTAGTCGGTAGCGGGCCGTGCGGCGCCGATCAGATTGACCGAAGACAGGGTCTTGACGGCCTGCTCCCAGTTGGCTGGAACGGGAGCGCCCATCGGGGTGCCCGCCGGCGGCGTTCCGAAATAGGGCTTGAGCGCGTCGATCTGGCCGCGCAATACCGCGGCATCGAGCCGGGCCTGCGGCCTCTGGGCCATGATGGCCTTGGCCGCCTCGTCTTCATGCCCATCATAGATGTACTGCCAGGCCCGCGCCGTCACGCTGGCGAAACGACCGATGGCCTCGCCGCGGGATTTCAGCTTGGATTCATTGGCGAAGATGCCAAAGCTCGGCATGTTCAGGCCATAATCGGCAAAGCTGATGGCAACCGAGGGACGTTTCTGCGACACCACAGGCAGGAAGAACGGAATGGTCGACACTGCGGCGTCCGCGCGGCCGACGGCGTAGGTCGTCGCCTTGCTGGCTGCGTCGACGTTCAGCAACTCCAGATCGGAACGCTTGATCTTGCCGGCGGCCAGGAAAGAATCGATGAACGGCGCCTCCAGGGAACCGGCCGTGTACACCACTTTCTTGCCTTTCAGGTCGGCCGGGCCTGTGATCCCCGAATCCTTCGGCACGAGCAGCCCGATGTCGCTGCGACGCGCAAACACAGCCACGGCCTTGACCGGCAGCCCCTTGTCGCGCGCGATCATCATGGAGGCCAGTGCGGCGTGACCCACGTCGAAGCTGTCCCCCGAGCCGACGATCTGCACCGTCGTCACCGATCCATTGCCATCCTCGAACTTGACGTCCAGGCCGGCCTGTTTGTACCAGCCCTTTTCCTGCGCGAGGTGGAAGGCGGCGTGCACACCCCATGGAGTCCAGTCCAGCCTCACGGACAAAGGTTCCAGCGACTGGGCGCCAGCGGCGCCGGACACGAAGAGCGCGGCCAACCCGGCCGCCACATGCGTGCGAAATGAGGAAAACAGACTGTTCATCATCGACCTCGACTGTCGTTTAGGAATCATTTGGAAAGGAAATGGGGCTCCCCCGAACAGGTTGCCGCCGTCACGCCGCGCCAAACCAGCGCCTGATACGCGCCCACAACACCGCCAACAGGGTCCGGAAAGGGCTGAACTCGGCCTGCGGAAGAGGCTGACCGTCCTGAAGCGGATTAGCCATCCTGCGTTCGACATTGCGCCCGAAGTCGACAATCATGCGGCGCACGAAATCCTGCACCAGACCCGAGCGGGAAAACTGGGCCAGCGGACCCTGCAAGGTGTACACAAGATCGACGTCCACCCGGCTCGCCCGGTCGGATTGCGCCACGACGCGATAGCTCACGTCGCCTCTGGCGCGCGACTGGGACAGGGAATCCTGGCCCGAACCGCGCAGCACGGCCGCCATGGCACCGGCATCGCGCTCCAGCCGGGCCTCGCCGCGGAAGGAGGCCGACATGGGGCCGAACTTGATGGCGATCCGACCCTTGACCAGATCGCCCTCCTGCGACTCGATCTCGGCTCCCGGCAGGCAGCTGGCCACGGCGGGCAGGTCGGACATGAACGCCCATACCTGTTGCGCAGGAAAACCCACGTCGAAACCGCCCTGGATGCTGGATCCGCCACCCGCGGCCTTGGCGGACGCGGCACCGGCCGCCTGGGGCTCCGGAGCCCGATTCCGGGTAACGTTCTCGGCCACGAATGTCGCCAGTGGGGCCACCGCAGCAGGCGCTGCGGCCGGCAGCGCGAACTTGCCCTGCACGGCCGCGTCTCTCAACGCCTGGACATCGGCCGGGGGCTGCCGCAGATCACTCAGCACCGACATGACGGCGGCGGTGATGCCCTGGTAGCCCGTACAGCGGCAGATATTGCCCGACAGTTCGATACGCACCCTCGCCTCGTCCGCTTCGGGCAGGCGCAGGACAATGTCGCGCGCCGTCGTCAGCATGCCCGGGGTGCAGAAGCCGCATTGCAAGGCATGGTTCTCATGAAACGCCCGGCGCAGCCGGACCATGATGGGATCATCGTCATAGCCTTCGATCGTGGTGACCTGCCGGCCATCGCAGGCTGTGGCGAACGTGATGCAGGAACGCACCGGCTTGCCATCGACGAGAACGGTGCAGGCACCGCACACGCCGTGCTCGCAACTGAGGTTGGTTCCGGTCAGTTTGACCTGCTCGCGCAGGAAATCGCCCAAATGCGTTCGGGCAGGCACATCATGCGTCACTTCCCGCCCATTGACGTGCATCGATACTTGCGACATTCGCGACTCCTTCACTCGCCCAGCGCCATGCGCAGGCAACGCTCGATCACCGACACGAACAGCCTGCGGCTGGCGGCGTCCTTGCCGGGAGCAATTTTCTCGACTTCGGCGGCAATGACGAGCGCATCCAGCGCCGCCTTGCCTTGGGCGGCAATTTGCCCGGCCAGTTCCGGCAAAGGCTGCGGCGCGCCGTCCAGCGCCCCCACCATGACCGTCGCCACATGCGAATCGGGATCGAACCACGCGGCGCAACTGGCTTCAGCGAACTCCCCCGTCTTGCGGCAGAACTTGTAGTAGCCCCAGCGGCTTCCCGCCCCCACCTGCGGCACGTGGACTGCGGTGATCAACTCATCGCTCGCCAGATCCGTGGTGTAGGCGCCCAGCATGAAGCCGGCCATCGGCAGACGTCTTGTGCCCGATGGCCCAAGGATTTCAATCTGCGCCCCCAGCGCCGCCATGGTCAGCACCCAGTCGGCGGCAGGATCGGCGTGCGCAAGGCTGCCGCCCAACGTGCCTCGGTTGCGCACCGCCCGATAGGCGATGCGTTCTGCGACCGACTGCATGGGATGGCCGCGCAGCAAGGGAAAGACACCGTCCTCGATCTCCGCATGGGTGACCGCGGCCCCGATACGCAATGCGCCGCCCTCTTGCCGAACCTCACGCAGCGCCTCGATGCGGGCAATATCGACGAGACTGGCCGGGCGCGCCAGGCGCAGGTTGAGCATGGGCCCCAGCGACTGGCTGCCCGCCAGCGGCTTGCCGGACCCGGCGCCTTGCTGCAGCATCGATACTGCCTCATCGGCCGACGCGGCGGAAAAGTAGTCGAACCTGGCCGCCTTCATGCCTCACCCCCTTTAGCGGAAGATTCCAACGCCTCCAGCAGGCGATGCGGCGTCAGCGGTGTGCGGGACACTTCGACCCCGAACCGGCGCAAGGCATCGTTGACTGCACCGAACAGAACCGCCGGTGGCGCGATGGCGCCCCCTTCTCCCATGCCCTTGGCGCCGAACTCCGTATGCGGCGAGGGCGTTTCAAAATGGTCGAACCGGATGTTGGGCACTTCGGTGGCGCCTGGCATGACGTAATCGGCCAGCGTCGATGCCAACGGTTGGCCGGACTCGTCATAAGGGGTTTCTTCATACAGCGCAGTGCCGATGCCCTGAGCAATGCCTCCGATGGTCTGCCCCTCGACCACCATGGGATTGATCATGGTTCCGCAATCTTCGACCACCACGTAGTCCAGAATCTCGATCGCGCCGGTGGCTGGGTCGACCGCCACCACGGCCGCCTGGCTGGCATACGAAAAGCTCCCGGTATCCACCTTGGGCTTGTAGCCCACGCTGACCTCCAGCCCGGCCGGATCCACATCGGGAGGCAGTAATTGAGGGTTCAGATACCAGGCGTTGGCCACCTGGCCGATGGCGATTCGCTTTTCCCCCGCCCGCGCCTGGCCCTCGGCCAGTTCGATTTCCTCAGGCGCCACACCCATGAGATGGGCCGCGATTTTCTGTATCCGCGGCAAGAGCTGTCGGCAGGCCTTGGAGACCGCCCCGCCGGACATCACCAGGGATCGCGAGGCGTACGTGCCCGTCGAATACGGCGTGCGCCCCGTATCGCCATGGACCAGCCGAATGCGCTCAACGTCGACACCCAGGATCTCATTGGCGATCTGGGCGAAGGTCGTTTCCATGCCCTGGCCGTGCGAATGCACGCCAACGCGCAATTCCAGGCCCCCATCGGGAGTCATCCGCACCGTGGCCTGGTCGAACCCCGGAATCACCGGCGTTCCCCAGGCGGCAAACACAGACGTGCCGTGCGCGGACTGCTCGGTGTAGCTCGCAACCCCAAGCCCGATGAGCCGGCCATCCGGCTCGCCACGGCGTTGGCGTTCGCGGACGGCATCGACGTCGATCATCTCGAGCGCCCGCCGCAGGCTGGCCGGATAATCGCCGCTGTCGAAATGTTTGTTGGTCACATTGATATAAGGCATCTGCTCGGGTCCGACGAGATTCTCGAGGCGCACCTCCCAGGTCTCGCGCCCCACCTCGCGGGCCAGCGCATCCAGGGTGAGTTCCATCGCGAAACAGACCCCCGTGCGCGCCACGCCCCGATAGGGCAGGAAGCCCGGCTTGTTGGTGGCCACGCACCGTGTCGTGCAGCGGTAGCCCTTGAAATCATATGGCCCCGGCAGATTGCCCAAAGCCTGGCCGGTTTCAAGGCCGGTGGTGAACGGCCACACGGAATAGGCGCCGCCATTGATGGTGATCTTGGCATCCAGCGCCAGCAGACGGCCTCGCCGATCGGCGTAGGCAGTCATTTCGTAATGGTGCTCACGGGTATTGGCCCCCGCGATCAAGTGTTCGCGCCGATCCTCGAGATAGCGGAAAGGCCGGCGATAGGTTTTGGCGAGCCAGGCCACGCAGAGCTCTTCCTGCTGCAGGATGCATTTGTAGCCGAAGCCGCCGCCCACGTCGGGAGAGATCACCCGCAACTGCTCCTGATCCATGCCCAGGAATTCGGCCAGGCCGGTGCGGATCAGGTGAGGCACCTGGGTCGAGGTATAGACAACGAGCTGGTTTGCCTGATGGTCCCAGTACGCAAGCACAGCCAGGCCTTCCATGGGCAGCATGCATTGGCGCGACAGGTCGATCTGTCTCGTCACCACCACTTCGGCCTGGGCCGCGAGCTCGTCGAAGCCCTTGTCGGCGGACAGGGTGACGAACACATTGTCCCTCCACTCTTCATGGATGAGATCTGACGTAGCGGCCAAGGCGCTGTCGGTATCCACATACACCGGCAGCTCCTGGTAATCCACATCAATGAGCTCGGTGAGGTCTTCGGCCTCGGCCCGGCTCGGCGCAAAGGCCAGCGCGACAGGCTCGCCCACATACCGCACCTTCCGGTGCGCCAGGGGCGGCTGCGCCGAACACTGGTAGGTGGGCAGCGTGGAGTCGGCCACGATATCCCGGGCATCGGCCATCTGCTCCCGCAGAATGACCGACCCGGCCGCCTCATGATCCACCCGCACGCCAGTGATATACGCATGCGCAAGCGGGCTGCGCAGGAACGCCACTTCATTGAGGCCGGGCATCGACATGTTTCCGATGAAATTGCCTTTGCCGTTCAAGTGACGCTCGTCTTCCTTCCGAAGCAGCCTCGCCCCAACACCCTGGGGCTTGCCCGCCCCGCCCACATGCTCTGCCTGTTTCATGCCTCACCCGCCACGATTGCGGTAGCCTCCGCTCGATGTTCAGCGTTGTGCCAACGCGTTGAATGTAAAGTTGTCCAGCGCATTTTCCGCCACACGGAACCAGCTGGCTTCGGATTCCTGGAATTTCTGCCATTCAGGATAGATCTTGGCGAAATCAGGATTCTTGCCGGACAGCTCCTTCCACAGGTCTTGCGAGGCCTTGTACGAAGCCTGCATGACGTCCTTGGGGAAATAAGCCAGTTTCGCGCCGCCCGCCACCAGCTTGCGCAATGCCGTTGGGTTGGCGGCATCGTAATGAGCCAGCATGCGCAGGGTCTGCTCGTTGCAGGCGCACTCGAACGCGGCCTTGTAGGCAGGAGGCAGATTTTCCCAGGCCTTGCTGTTGACCATGGTCGTGATGGAGGCGCTGCCTTCCCACCAGCCGGGCGAGTAGTAATAAGGCGCCACCTTGTTGAGGCCCAGCCGTTCGTCATCGTAGGGACCGATCCACTCGGCCGCGTCGATCGTGCCTTTTTCGAGCGAGGGATAGATATCGCCGGGCGGAATCTGCTGCGGGATCGCCCCCAGTTTCGAGAGCACCATGCCACCGATGCCGCCGATGCGGATCTTCAGGCCCTTGAGATCGTCCAGCGTCTTGATCTCCTTGCGGTACCAGCCCCCCATCTGCACGCCCACGTTGCCGGAGACGAAATTGACGATGTTGTACTTCTTGTAGAGTTCGCGCAGCAAAGGCATGCCGCCGCCATACTGAACCCAGGCGTTGTGCTGGCGCGCGTTCATGCCGAACGACAGACCGGTATCGAAGGCCACAGCGGTATTGGTGCCTATGTGGGCTGTCGCCAGGACGTGGTTGCACTCGATGGTGCCGTTGCTGACAGCCTCCATGTTCTGGGAATAGGGCACCAGTTCGCCGCCCGGAAACGCGCGGATCTCGAACTTGCCATCGGTCAGCTGGGCCACGCGCTTGCACAACTCGTCTGCCGAGCCGTACATGGCATCCAGGCTTTTGGGCCAGCCCGTCGACATGCGCCAGCGTACCGAGGGTGTGCCTTGAGCGATGGCGGGACCCGCCACGGCAGCCAGGCCGGCACCCGCTGCGGCGGCGGTTTGAGTCAGGAATCGGCGTCGTTGCATTACAACTCCTTGAGAGAATGTTTTCTTGGAACTACCTGGAAAAGTCGTCAGCACGCTGAGTTATTTGTGAGTGTGCTGATCAATATAATTAGTGTCAACGAGGGTAAATACGGAGGCTTTTTCAAACCCTAGATATTTCATAAAGTCGCGTCATTGCTAGTGAAAACCCCAATATTTGGCAAAAAAATTACACAGCATACTGATTAAACAGATTACTCAGTACACTTAGAAATTAATGCCATGAACTGGATCAAAATAGCAAGCACGGACCAACTGGACGACGACGAATCAATGGCCTTCGAAGCCGGAGGCAGACAACTTGCCTTGCATCGGTCGGAGAACGAGTTCTTTGTGTCCGACAACGTCTGCACCCATCAATACGCGCTGCTGTCCGACGGATTCATCGAAGACGGCTGCGTGGAATGCCCGTTGCATCAGGCCAAGTTCGATCTTCGCACGGGCAAGGCCATGTGCGCACCGGCCACGGTCGATGTGCAGGTCTATCCCGTCAAGACGGAAAACGGGAGCGTCTACGTCTCGCTTCCCGAATAGTTCCGACCTATCCTGCAGAGATACCGCCGTGACTTCCGTTTCATCCATTCTCATCATCGGCGCGGGCCAGGCCGCCGCCGTCGCCGCCACGACCCTGCGCAAGCTGGGGTTTTCCGGCACGCTGACCATCGTCGGCAACGAGCCTCATGCCCCCTACGAACGCCCCCCTCTTTCCAAGGACGCCCTGGCCTGCGGCGACGACCAGGAACCGCCCATCCATCTCAGGGAGCCCGCGTATTTCAGCGAAAACGGTATCGACTTGCGCCTCGGCTGTGAAGTCACCGCGCTCGATCCGGAGCGGCGCCGCGCCACCCTGGCGGACGGCTCCATGCTCGAATACGACCGCTGCCTGATCGCCACAGGCGGCCAGGCCCGGCCACTGCCTGGCCTGGAGGGCACCTTCCCATCATTGCACTATCTGCGCACGCTCGATGATGCGCGGGCCTTGCGCTCCAGCCTGCGATCCACGCCACGGCTCATCGTCCTGGGCGGGGGGTTTCTGGGACTGGAAATCGCCTCCACGGCCAGCCGCCAGGGCGTCCAGGTCACCGTTGCAGAGGCCGCCCCGCGCCTGCTGGCCCGCGCCGTACCCGAGGAATTCTCGGACTGGCTGCAGGATCGCGTTGCACAAGCGGGGGTGACACTGCACCTGGGGCAGGCCGTCACGCGCGTCGATCTGCCCGCCGCCGGCCAGGGCTGCGCCACGGTCGCGCTGTCCGACGGACAGGTTCTGAAAGCGGAGCTTCTGGTCGCCGCCATCGGCATGGAGCCCGCCACACGACTGGCCCGCGACGCCGGTCTGCGGCTCGATGCCAACGGAGGCATTGCGGTGGACGAGGCCTGCCGCAGCAGCGACCCTCATATCTATGCGGCCGGCGACTGTGCCAGCCAGCGACGGGCGGGACAGGCCGACGCCATGCGGCTGGAGTCCTGGCAGAACGCCAACGAGCAGGCCCGCATCGCCGCCGGCGCCATGCTGGGCCAGGCCTCCGAGCCCCCGGCCTACCCTTGGTTCTGGACCGACCAGTTCGACTGCAATATCCAGATGCTGGGGCTGCCGGCGCCGGGGCTGACGTACCACGTGCGAGCCAATGCCACATCGTCCGACGCACCGCCCCGGCTGCTGATGCTGGGTGTGCGCGACGGCCGGGCCTGCCATGCGATCGCCGTCAACGCGGGGGGCGACCTGCGCGCCCTGCGCCCGGTTCTCGAACGCAACCTGCCCATCGATGTGAACCGATTCCTCGACGACAACATCAGTCTGCGCGAATTGGCCAAAAGCACTTTGGCGGCCATGCCCGCGCAGCGGTAACACCACTGCATCCCTCAGGAGACCTTCATGTATCAGTCACAATCCGTCCTGGGTCAGACCCGGGGCTCCAAGAACAAAACCCTGGCCGACTGCAGCTGGCCCGAGGCAGGCCTGGACGCCATCCCCGACTGGGTCTACACCAGCCGGGACGTGTACGACCGGGAAATGGAACGCATCTTCCATGGCGACACCTGGAACTTTGTCGCCCTGGAGGCCGAAATCCCCAACCCGGGCGACTACAAGCGCTCCTTTGTCGGCGATACGCCCGTCATCGTCTCCCGCGCGGACGACGGCTCGCTGCATGTCTTCGAGAACCGATGCGCGCATCGCGGCGCAGAGTTCTGCCGCCATAGCCAGGGGAACACCAGAGAATTCGTCTGCCCCTACCACCAGTGGTCTTACGACCTCAAAGGCAATCTGCAGGGCGTGCCCTTCAAACGCGGCGTCAACAAGGAAGGCGGCATGCCCCGCGACTTCCGCAACGAAGACCACGGGCTGCGCAAGCTGAATGTCACCGCCTACAACGGCGTCATCTTCGCGTCGTATTCCGACAAGGTCGAGCCCATCGAGCAGTACCTGACCCCCGAGATCCTCGAGGACTTTCATGTCATCTTCCCCGGTAAACCGCTGAAAATCCTGGGCTACTACCGGAACGAGCTGCCCTGCAACTGGAAGATGTACCACGAGAATCTGAAGGACCCCTACCACGCGACCTTGCTGCACTCCTTCCTGGTCGTGTTCGGGCTGCTGGTGGCCGGCAACAAGTCCATGATGCTGTCCGATTCGGTTCACGGCCGTCACGGCATCATGGGGTCGGCCAAATCCGACGACCTCTACGCCAACATCAACCCCGAAACCAAGAAGGAGATGCGCTCCTTCCATGACGGCTTGCGGCTGCGCGACGAACGCTTCCTGGAATTCATCAAGGAATTCGACTCACCGTGGTCGGTGACCATGCAGACCATCTGGCCGAACCTGATCGTTCAACGCGAAATGAATACCCTGGGGGTACGCCACATCATCCCGAACGGTCCGGACAGCCTGATCATGCAATGGACGATGTTCGGCTATGCCGACGATACAGAGGAAATGACCCGGCATCGCCTGCGCCAGGGCAATCTGATGGGTCCTTCGGGCTTTCTGGGCCTGGAGGACAACGAGGCCATGAAGTTCGTACAGGAAGGCGTGCGGCGGTCCAGCACCGACCTGAACGTCATCAAGCTCGACGCCGGCCGAGTCGGCACCTCCAGCTCACTGATTTCCGAGGCCTCGATCCGGGCCATGTACCAATACTACCGAAGCGTAATGGGTTTCTGACATGCTCAACACCATGAAAACTGACTATTCCTACACGCCCAGCCGCCTGGATCCCATGCAGAGCCAGTTGCTGCGCGCCGAAGTCGAGGCCTTTCACGCCGAGTACTGCGCCGTTCTGGACAGCGGCAATGTGGAAACCTGGCCTGAGTTCTTCACCGATGACGCCCTGTACCGCATCACGGCCCGCGAAAACGCCGACCTCGGACTGCCGGTGGGCCTGGTCTACGCCGAGGGCCGCGACATGATGCACGACCGCGCGGTGGCCATTGCCAGGACCCAGATGTTCGCGCCGCGTTACACCCTGCACATGGTCAGCAATGTTCGACTCATTGACGACAGCGACGGCGTGATCACGGCAGAGGCCAATTTCCTGCTTCTGCAGACCCTGGTCGAAGGCCCCTCCACCGTCCACCTGGCGGGACGCTACTACGACAACTTCGTGCGCCAGGAAGGAAAGCTGCTGCTTCAGGAACGCCAGGTGATCTACGACACGACCATCCTGGCCAACGACCTCGTCTACCCGGTCTGACTCTTGTCGTCCCGGCAAACGCCGGGACCCACATCGTTTTCATTCCCTCACCCAGCGCCGTTCCTGCGCTGGAGCTGAGTTTTTTTTGCAGATTACTTGAGTTCTTAAGGCACCGAGGACGGCCAGCCGTGGGGTGGGCAGGGGTCTTGGGGCGGGTAGGGCGGCGCCGGCGGCTTCCGAAGGAAAGACTCGGACGAGGAAGGGCCGGGAACCGGGCCGCCGACCGTAGCCACAAGACCCCTGCCCGCCCCGCGGCGGCTCAAGAACCCAACACCGCCAAAGCCTTCAATGCCTCGTCGCGCGGCAGAACGGTGGCGTACTTCTGTTGCATATCGAACAGGTTGGCACGGTGCGGCTCCAGCGCGCGGTCGCCCACGCAATCAGACACCACCAGCGGCCGGAAGCCATACTGCATGGCATCCACCACACTGGCGCGCACACAGCCGCTGGTGACCGCGCCGGCGATCACCAGGGTCTGCACCCCGCGTTGGGCCAACCAGGCGGCCAACGAGGTGCCGAAGAATGCCGACGGGACATTCTTGCGCACCACCAGTTCGCCCGGAGCCGGCGCCAATTGAGGCACGATGGCGCTGTTGTGCTCATGCTCCTTGAGCCCCAGCATGCTGGGGACCTTCATGCTGAAAATATTGTGATCGGCTCCGTCGTCGGCATAGACGATCCGGCTGTGCGCCACCGCCCACCCCTGTCGGCGCGCCTCGGCCAGGAGCGGCACGGTGGCGGCAATGGCCGCGGGAATGTTTCCACCCCCAAACACCGCCGGATCCGCAAACCCGTTCACGAAGTCGATGATCAACAGGCCGATGGGTTTGCGAAGCTCCAACTGGGCGCCAAACCCCTGGCGCGCATAGGTCTGTACGTCGTCGTGCGCGTTCATTTGCCCGCCCCGTCCAGCACTTTCCCGTTCCGGACGACTGCCTCGCCATCCAGCATGACCGTGCAATGGCGCAACGGAATATCAATGTGGCAGGCCGTGGTGCGCGTGCCGCCCGCCTCATTGTTGGGCCCGAGCGAGAATAGGAAATTCCCCTCGAAGGCGCGCGCATCCATGGCGATGGTCTGCTCTTTGTCGTAGAGCCCCATGGTGGACCAATGGCAACGCGGCTGCAGGCCCCAGCCGATATGAGAAATCGCATATCCCTCGGGGTCGTTGAAGGACGCCATGTATTCGTTCAGCAGATCCGCATCGAATCCGCCTTCGATCTTGGTGGCATAGCCGTTCTCGACCGTCAGCTCGATGCGGCTGGTCACGTAATGCTTCTGCGGCAGCAGGATGTCGCCCACATCGATCACGATCCGTCCGCTGGCGGCGCCTTCGTTCGGGAAGGTCAGCGCAAAACCGCTAGGCCAGTGGTCCCAACGGCCCGGCTCGTCGACGAAGCCATATTCGCTGATGACCGGAAACTCGCCCAGGGGGCAGCGCAGATCGGTGCCCGCTTCCGACACCACCGTCATTTCGCGGGCGGCGGCGATACGCGCGGCGGCCGCCTGCACCCGGGCCCGGTCGCCTTCCGTGGGCACCGTGCGCACCAGGATCTCCGGCGGCTCCACCGCCAGCAGGATCTTGGTGCCCGTCTTCAGGATATCGAGCTGCTCCGGCGAGAACAGCAGGGTCATGAGATCCAGCACCAGATCGCTTTCCTTCAAGGCCGCGATGGCCGCGCGATTACCGGTGAGGGGCGTGGTGCCCAGGTAGGCCAGGGGATCGCGGCTGAGCGCCTTCTCGGCGTTGACGGGCGGCAGATCCAGGCGATTCACCACCGCGCCCAGAGACTGCGTGGCGACCAGCGCCGCCGACAGCGTCTGAGGATGTGTCGCCGAACTGGTGAGAATGGTGACCGTCTGACCGCGCTCCAATCTGGACAGGGTCAGGACCTGCTTCCAGGCCTCGATCAGTTGATAGTCGCTGACAGGCATGTCGTCTCCTTGTTATTGAGTTGTGCCTAGCTCGTCGGATCTTCAGCGAAGCGCCGCCAGGGGCGTGCCGAGAAAGTCGCCGAAAGCCTCATAGAAACCTTCTTCGTTGTCCCAGGGGATCATATGGCCCGCATCGGCCACCCTGACGGTCTTCACATCGGCAATCAGGCGGCGGATCTCCTGCATGTCCTCGTCAAGGATCACGTCGCCCCGCTGCGCCGCCATCAAGAGACAAGGCACGGACACATCCGGCATGTCGGCGTGGATGTCGTCCGTGTGAAACCCCTCGAAGCTGGCGAGAATCGCCCGCTCGTCGCAAGTGTGCAGCCACTCCGCCCTCAGGCTGAGCTGCTCTTGCGTCCAGCTTGGGCAGAATGCCCGCATCGCCTCCGCATCGCAGCCCTGGCGGGCCAGCGCCATGGAATCCACATACCAGGGCAGCTTGGACGGATAGGCGCGTCGCCCAGGCCCCGAAACGGGCGGGTCGACCAGCACCATACGCGTCAGCCCCGCCGGCTTGGCGCGGGCGGCCCGGATGGCGATCCGGGCTCCCATGGAATGGCCGACCAGGCTGTAGCGCGACAGGCCCAAGGCCTGCGCAAAGGCGACGACATCGTCCGCCTGGGCATCGAGGCTGTAGTCCAGCGTATCGGACGCCTCGGACAAGCCGCGTCCGCGCACATCCAGGATGTAAGTGTCGAAGTGTTGCCCAAGGCGCTCACCCACAAAGCCCCACGTCACCGCTGGGCTGGTGATCCCGGGAATGAGCACCACGGCGTCGCGCTGCCCGCGGGCGCCCTCGAAGCCCCCATACCGCAGATAATGCTGGCGAATGCCGTTGGCATGGACATTGGCACCGTACAGATACGTCGACATGGCTGCTCCTCAAAGCTTGAACAGGCGTTCGGCGTTGCCGTGGCACACGAGGGCCCGCGTCGCGTCATCCATTGGCGCCTGTTCGATGAAATCCGCGGCGACCGCGCTCGACTCGTAGGGGTAATCGACCGAGAACATCACGGCTTCGGCCCCCATCTCGCCGATCGCACCCATGAGGGCGGCACTGGAACACACGCCGGAGGTGGTGATGACGATATTGCTGCCGATGTACTCCGACGGAGCGCGATCGAGCGTCACGCCGAAAGGGTAGACGGCGAAACGGCTGTCAAAGCGCCAGCGTTGGAACGGCAGGCCTTCGCCCATGTGGCCCAGGATCAGCTTGAGCCTCGGATAACGGTCGAACACCCCGCCGAACAGCAAACGCAACGCGTGCGTGGCGGTCTCCACCCCCCAGCCCCAAGTCGCCCCGGCGATCTCCGGATGGCCCTTGTAGCCATGAACCGGGCCGTAAGAGTCAAAAGGGTGCAGATACAAAGGCACGTCCAGCGCCTGCATGCGCTCCCAGAAAACGTCGTACTCGGGCGCGTCGTAATACACCCCATTGGTGTGGCCATTGACCAGCGCTCCCTTGAAACCCAGCTCGCGCACAGCGCGTTCGAGTTCGTCGGCCGCCGCCTTGGGATCCTGCATGGGCAGGGTTGCGAAACCACCGAATCGTTTCGGGTTGGCCAAGACCTGCCCCGCCAGGAAATCGTTGTTTTCCTTCGCCCTGGCGATCGCCACCGCCGTGTCGGCTTCCACCTGGACGCCAGGCCCGGTCTGCGACAGGATCACGTAATCGATGCCCGCCTTGTCCATTTCGGCAAGACGCAGTTCACCGAAATCCGTCAGCCGACGATTCAAGTCGGCCGCGATCTTGGGATCGATGTTGTTGACGAAGGCTTTGGAATAATCGCCAAAGCCCACCGCTGAAAAATGCTCTTCAAATGCGATCTTTCTAATCCGACTCACTCAGGCTCTCCTCATGGCATCGCACAGATGGCCGCCCGTCAGTCGCGCGCAGCCAAGTTTTATCAGTGTGCTGACAATAAAACTGATTTATTAAGTCAGTATACTGATAATTTTGGCGGATTCTGAAGGTTCGCCCTATCGGGGCAAACCCTAGACTAGACAGCCTTGAGCATCGCCCGTCCGTACTGGTTGTTCGCCTCGACCAGTTGCACCAGCAAGGCCATGAATTTCTCGCGATTGCGGGGCGACAAGGGCTCGAGCATGCGCTCCTGCGCCCGGGCCATGCCTTTCTTGAGCAGTTCGAGCGTGTGCACACCTTGGGGAGTGATGGCGGCCTGGCGGGACCGCTTGTCTTCCGGGTTGACCCGCCGCTCGAGCAGGCCTTTTTCCTCGAGGCGCTTGATGACATCGGCTGCCGTCGTGCGATCCAGGCCCAGTTCGTAGCCGATTTCCGTCTGGTCCAGCCAGGGATTGTGCGAGAGCACCGTCAGGATGCCGTATTGGACAGGGGTGATGTTTTCATCTTTGCATTCTTCGAAGAACATCGCATAGTGGATCTGATTCAGACGACGCACCAGAAACCCCGGGCGCGACCACAAACCTTGGCTAAACGGATCGCTGGAATCCAGGCTTACGAACAAGGCCCGCTCGCCGGACGATTTGCCCGCAGCCTTCTTGTCGTCCGATCTCGCAGCCCGTTGCGTGTACTGTTTGCGTGTCTCCGCCATGTCCAACCAACCCTTTATTGTTGTATTGAAAAGATGAAACCCAATCTCGCGATTGCTCAGTATACAGAGTAGTACATCCGTACGTCTCCATCGTCAAATGATCAAAATCAATAAAGCGTCAGTTGTATACCCTGATTCTGCCCAGGCTCGTGCCCGGCGGTCAGGCCGCTGACCCGCACCCCCAGAAGCCGGATCCGGTGATCCAGGACGATGCGCTTGAGGCATTGGCCCGCTGCCCGATGGATGGCCTCGCTGTCCGCCACCGGGGCGGGCAGCGTCAGGTCGCGTGTCACAGTGCGGAAATCCTCGAAACGCAGCTTGAGCCCTATGGTCCGGCCCCGATAGCCCTTGCGCGCCAGATCCTGAGCCACTTGCCCGCACAATCGCAGAAAGGCCTCGGAAAGGACCGCCTTGTCGCGCACGACATGCAGGTCCCGTTCGAACGTCGTCTCCCGGCTGATGGATTTGGGTTCAGAGTAGGTGACGACGGGTCGGTCGTCGAGGCCATTGGCCACGCGCAGCAGCCAGCGCGCATAGGTCAGCCCGAAATGCTCCTGCAACAGATCCGGCCGCGCTGCGGCCAACTGCTCGATGGTCACGATGCCCAGGCCCTCCAGGCGGGTTGCGGATTTCGGCCCGATCCCGTTGATCTTGCGCACCGACAGCGGCCAGATGCGGGTGGGCACATCGGCCATGGTCAGCAGAGTCAGGCCATCGGGCTTGTCGAGATCCGACCCGATTTTGGACAGCAGTTTGTTGGGCGTGATGGCGATCGAACAGGACAGGCCCGTGGCGTCGCGCACCGCCTGCTTGATGCGCCGACCCACCACATCGCTTGAGTCAGGGTGGTCGGTCAGATCGATATAGATCTCATCGATGCCCCTGTCCTCGATGAAGGGGGCAATCGTGGAAACGGCCTCCTTGAATCGGCGCGAATGGTCCCGGTAGGCAGCGAAATCTGCCGGCAGAAGAAAGGCCTCCGGAGCCAGCTGCGCCGCCTTCATCATGCCCATGGCCGAAAACACGCCCAGGGCCCGGGCCTCGTAGGTGGAAGTCGTGACCACCCCTCGACCCACATAGTCCCGCAGGCGCGCAAAACGTTCCAGACCCTCGCTCTCCGACCGAGGCGCCGGCGCCGAGCGCCCGCCCACCACCACCGGATGGCCGCGCAGTTCCGGATAGCGCAGCAACTCCACAGACGCAAAGAAGGCATCCATGTCGAGGTGGGCGATGCGGCGAGGGCGATCGGTTGACGTATCCTGATGGCTCATGGGTTGAACGGCGAAAGAACGAGACGGGGCACACAATCCGTATCGCCTGTCCAAAGTGTAATCCCAAGCGGGCATGGCACAATCAGACTGGAGCAAAACTTATAGAACAGAACCAAGGACCCCGCCATGCCCTGCTATGAAATCGACGGCATCAAGCCCGTCATCCACCCCACCGCCTTCGTCCATCCGGAAGCCGTCCTGATCGGCGACGTGATCGTCGGCCCGCGCTGCTACGTAGGCCCGCTGGCATCCTTGCGCGGCGATTTCGGCCGCATCATCCTTGAAGAAGGCTGCAACGTGCAGGACAACTGCGTGATGCACGGCTTTCCCAGCGCCGACACGGTGGTCGAGCAGGACGGCCATATCGGCCATGGCGCCATCCTGCATGGCTGCCGCGTCGGCCGCAATGCCCTGGTCGGCATGAATGCCGTCGTGATGGACAACGCCGTCGTGGGCGAAGCCGCCATCGTGGCCGCCAGCGCCTTCGTCAAGGCCGAGATGGTGATTCCGCCCCGCAAGCTGGTGGCCGGCATGCCGGCCAAGGTGGTGCGTGACCTCACCGACCAGGAAATCACCTGGAAAAGCAGCGGTACCCGCCTCTACCAGGAGCTGGCCGTACGCTGCATCACCACACTCCGGCAATGCGAGCCCCTGGCCGAGGCCGAACCCGATCGCAAGCGCATCGAACTGCCGGGGGTGATACCGCTGGCCGAGGCCAAAAAAGAAGCAAACCAGGGTCAATAAGCCAAGCGCACCCCGAGTGTCACGCGGCGGCCCGGCAACGGCGCCGCCGAGGCGACAAAGGAAGCGTGATTGAAGGCGAGCTGATCGAACAGATTGGTCGCGCGCAGATAAATCGAGTAATCGGACGCCCCCCAGCGGCCGTCATAGGCAATGCCCAGGTTGACCATGTTGTAGCCGGGCGTTTCCGACTCGAAATCGGCCACGCGGTTCTGACGGAACACGCGGTAGTATTCCACGTCCCCCGACCATGGCCCCCATAAGACCTTGGCCCGCACTCCCGCCCGGGCGGCGGGTATGCGCGGCAGGTCGCCGCCTCCGAGCAGACGGCCACGGACCGCATCGCCGAACACACCGACCGTGACATGGCGGTCGAGCTTTTGACTGACCTGCGCCTCCAGCCCGGTGAACTCTGCATCCTTTTGTGCGTAGCGGATCAGGCGATAATCCTCAAACGCATCCAGGGTCTGGGCGTAGATGTAGTTCCGCACCCGGTTGTGGAACACGCCAAGGCTGAACTGTGTATCACCCGCATTCTTGCGTAACGTCAGGTCCACGTTGCGGGACGTCTCGCGGCCCAGCCCTGGGTCGCCCAGCTCGTAGGTGAGCGTGGCCAGATGCGGACCGCGGGCATACAGCTCCTGGGCCGTCGGCAGGCGCTGCGAACGCGACAGCGAAAGCGCCAGCGAGTACTGCGGCGCGAAACTCCAGATGGCCGCCCCCGAGAAGGAAGAGGCGGTCTGGCTGGATCGCGGCAGGTCGCCGTCCGGCGTGACCGACTGCCAATCCTGGCGCGCGCCCAGTTCGAAGCGCCAGTCCGCCAGACGATACTCCTCGAACAGGAAGAGGCCGGTCGACGTGGTGACCGACCGCGGCATGAAGCTTTCGTCCCCCACAGCGCTGAATGCACTGCGCGCCCCTTGCATGCCCAGCACGCCGCGCCACCCCGCAATGGGCTCATGTTCGGCTTCCAGACGCAGGTCGAAGCCACGATTCTTGAATGTGGTCGCCACGGCATCGCCTTCGATCTCCTGATGCCGATAATCCGTGACACCGCCACGCAGCGTGATCTTGCGGATGCCCGCGAAAGGATCTCGGTACTCGCCCCTCAGGTCGACGCGGTCGCTGCGCAGTTTCACCCAGGGAGCGGCGTGGCTGTCCTCGCCGTGCGAATGCTCATGATCGTCCTGCCCGTCACCATGGCCGCCGCAATGCAGGCGCATTCCGTGCACATGGCAGCCTTCATACTCATGGCTATGTCCGACAAGACCGTACCTGCTTTCCAAGTGGGTGAACGCCAGGCCGAAATAGCCCTTGTCGCCGATCCAGGACATGCCGACACTGCCCGAAGCGCTTTCGGATTGCGAGCCCGCCAATCGGCTGCGGGTCCAGTCCGGCACCCTGTATTCGCCCGCGCGGCGCTTGAGCCCCTCGACATGCACCGCAAAATTGTCTTTGCCCGCCGTCACGCCGAACGAACCGGCCCGCTCTTGAGAGCCGGTCGTGCCTCGAACCTCAACCTGTCCTTCCACCCCATTGTCCGGCACGGCTGTCGGAATGCGGCTGTCCAGCACATTGACCACGCCCCCGATGGCCCCGCCGCCATACCGCAGGGTCGCCGGCCCGCGCAGCACCTCGATCCGCTCGGCCAGCATCGGCTCGACCGTAACCGCGTGGTCGGGAGACACTGCGGAGGCATCCATCATGGCCGAACCGTCCGACAACACCGAAACCCGGGGCGCCGTCTGGCCGCGGATGATGGGTCGCGCCGCGCCCGCGCCGAAGGTGTCGGAACGCACCCCCGGCAGGCCCTCCAGGGTGTCGCCCAGTGTGGCCTGCCGCTCGAGCACAAGCGCCGAGCCGTCCAGCACCTCGGCAGGGGTGGCCATGTCATCCTTCTTCTGCCCCAGCGGCCCAGCCGACACCGTGACCGCTTCGAGTGTCGTGGCCGGGGTGGAAGGGACAGTGGACTCGCCCGTGGCATGAGCCGGCTGCCATGCATGAAAAGCCAGCGCAAGGCCTTGCACCGATAACGATAACCGCAATAACGACACGACGTGCCTCCTTTCTGTTCAATATCGTCGCCATGGCTGCGCCGGATACGCCTCGCCAATTTTTTGCAATGTTATAACATAACAGTTACAGCGTGGCGATCGGCGTGGCCGTGGCAAAATGATTCCACTCAGAAAGGGGGGGAAATGACCATGTACAACCGGGGCTCGTTGCTGACGGATCTGCCGTCCTCAGGCGAGGACGAGCAGTTCGATACCGTGCTCGCCCACCCGGCCGCCCGCATCGAACGCATCGTCTCGCTCGGCCACGCCAGCCCGCCTGGTTTCTGGTACGACCAGCCCGAAGACGAATGGGTCCTCCTGGCTGCCGGGCAGGCCGAGCTGGTCATGGCGCCCCAGGGAGAGGCCGAAACCCATTTCCTGCTGACCGCCGGCGATTGGGTGCTCATCCCCGCCCATTGCCGCCACCGCGTCGAGGCCACCAGCCACGATGCGGTGTGGCTGGCTGTTCACCTGTCGAGCGCCTGACCCATCGGCCATCTTCCCGCTTGAAAAACCTTCGCGCTCGTCCGTAGCATAGGCATTGCGGCCAAGGACGGGTTCCGTCATGAAGGACGGGCATGCGCCTTGGCGCGTTCGAACACATCGCCGCCAATCACGAGGAGCAAACGCATGAGCCAGGAAGTCTCCCTACATCCCGCCGTCGATCACGGCATTGCCCCAGCCAGCCCCGGATTCTCGGGAGGCACGCTCAAATGCCAATGCGCCAAGGATCCCGTCACGGTGGAAATCGCTTCCCAGACCGCGCACAACCACCTTTGCGGCTGCTCCAAATGCTGGAAGCCCAAGGGCGCGCTGTTTTCACAGGTCGCCGTGGTCGATCGGAACAAAGTAAAGGTCGGAGCCCACGCAGAGAAACTGGCGGCGGTGGATCCCAACGCAGTCATTAAGCGCTACGCGTGCAAAGACTGCGGCGTGCATATGTATGGACGCATCGATGATCCGCAACATCCCTTCTATGGGCTGGACTTCGTGCACACGGAGCTCTCGCCGCAGCAGGGGTGGTCGGCACCGGGCTTTGCCGCGTTCGTGTCGTCCCTCATCGAGACCGGCACCGACCCGGCCCAGATGCCCACCATCAGGCAGGCGCTCAAGGACAGAGGCCTCGAACCCTACGACTGCCTGTCGCCGGCGCTGATGGACGCCATCGCGACGCATAAGGCCAAGGCGTCGGGAGTATTGCGCTAGGCGACGAGTGCCTGGCAACGCGCCTCAGGCGGCGTCGTTGAGGCGGGCCATGATGGCGCCCATCTCGGGATTCATGGCCTGGCTCTTTTCCTGCGTGTAGGCATGTTCGCGGAACAGGAATTCCGCGCGGTCGGCCTGCCGGGCCTCGATGGCCTCGACGATGCCATGGTGCTGGCCGTGGGCATAGAAGAGGAAATCGAACATCCTCTCCTTGTTGGCGCTGGCAAACGCAATGCTCTTGGGGGCCGTGAACGGCACCAGATTGCATCGCTCGGTGAGGCTTTCCAGCAAAGGCATCTGTGCGGCTTCAAGGATAAGGTGATGGAAGCGCGCGTTCATGTCGGCATAACGCAGCTCGTCCTCGTCCTGCAGGCGGCGATCGGCAAAGATGGCGTCGCCCTCATAGAGGCACGCTTTCAGGGCCGCCAGCAGCGCAGGCGAAGGGCCGCGCTCGGCCACCGTCCGGGCCGCGAATCCCTCGAGGACTGATCGGATCCGCAGCGCATCCAGGCTGTGTTGAGCGGTGAACGAGCGTACCGAGTAGCCCCGCTTGCCGGCGGGCACGAGCAGGCCCTCCTGGGCCAGGGCCGGCAGCGCCTGCCGGACGGGTGTACGCGATACGCCCAGTCGGGTCGCCAGTTCGGCTTCCGGCATGCGCTCGCCCGGCAGCAGTTCCCCACGCAGAATCATTTCGCGAAGACGGACGATCACCGAAGATTGCTGTGCCATGGATACCTGTTCCCGCCCCGGCCGCCCCACCCGACCACGAAAGGCAGGCAGACCCGGAAAGCGTCATTGCAAAAGGCCATCATAGCAAAAAAAAAAATCCCAAAATGGATCCATTTGAGGTATATTTCTGCCTATAAATCTGCATAAACACGAGTTTGGGATCCCAATTACAAAATTATTGGATCCCGCCATGACTGGAGACATCCATGGCCGCACACAATCTGGACGTCGTCGTCGCGGGCATCCGCCAACTGACTCCGCGTATCCGCGAATACCTGCTTCGCTCGACCGACGGCACCCCCTTGCCGCCATACGAACCGGGTGCCCACATCGAATTGCATACACATTCGGCTACCAGTGGCCCCATCGTGCGTCACTACTCCCTGATCGGCGGACTCGGCAATTGGGACGACACCCCCGACACCTACCGCATCGCCGTGCAACGCGAAGACCGTCAACGGGGCTCGGCGCACATTCACGACACCTTCACCGTCGGTACCCGGCTCAGCGTATCGCGTCCCAAAAACCACTTCCCGCTCGATCGTCGCGATACCAAGAGCCTGCTCATCGCCGGAGGAATCGGCATCACGCCCATTCTGTCCATGCTGCGCAGCCTGGTCCGCCGAAACCGGAATTTCGAAATGGTCTATGCGGGCCGCAGTGCTGAAGACATGGCGTACCGCCAGGACATCCAGCGCCTGGGGGGCACGCACGTGCGCCTGCATATCAGCGGCCCGGACAATGCCAAGGTGCTCGACCTGCGAACGCTTCTGGCGGCCCAGCCGGAGGGAACCCAAGTCTATGTCTGCGGCCCTGCCCCCATGATCGAGGCCGTGCTCGCCGCCGCCGCCGAACTGGGCTGGGACCCGCTGCGCATCCGCCACGAACTGTTCACGTCGGGTCCCGGCGCCGACGATGTCGCCTTCGATGTCGAACTGCGGTCGTCCGGTCGCCGTGTGCGCGTGGGACGCGGCGTCAGCATCCTCGACGCCCTCACGGCAGCCGGCGTGCATGTCCTCTCGGACTGCCGACGCGGGGAATGCGGGCTTTGCCCGCTCGATGTCGTCGAAACCGATGGCGAGATCGTGCACCGCGATCGCTACCTGGACGACGAAGAGCGCGCTTCGGGCAAGACACTTTGCATCTGCGTTTCGCGCACCACCGGAACCCGGCTGGTCCTGGACGCCTGACCCTTTCTGGAGACTCCCCTCATGAGCTACACCGACGTCGAATTCACCTACGAGGCGGGCGGCTACGCCGACCACGCCACGCCCCTCGTCCGCAACTGCTGGTATGTGGCGGGCTTCAGCTCGGAGATTTCCCGGGACATCATCAGCCGCCGTATCCTGGGTGTGGATGTCGCCCTGTACCGGACGCTGGGCGGCGAACCGGTGGCCGTGCGCAACCGTTGCCCGCACCGTTCCTTCCCGCTGGCCAAGGGCCGCCTGGAAGGCGACGTGCTCGTCTGCGGCTATCACGGCATGCAATTCGACCCTTCGGGACGCTGCGTGAACATGCCTTCGATGCCCATCGTGCCGGCCAATGCGAACGTGCGCTCATTTCCAGTCGCCGAGCGCGGCCCGATTGTGTGGATATGGATGGGCAACCCCGATCTGGCGGACGAAAGCAAGATCCCCGACACCCACTGGCTGTCGGACCCCGCGTGGAAAAGCGTGTGCGGCACCTTCCCGATGAATTCGGATTACGTGGCCATGCACGAAAACCTGCTGGATCAGACACACTTCCCCTTCCTGCACCCGGGCACGGTAGGCACGCTGGAGTATGCCCGCTCGAAACTCAAGGTGCGCCGGGAAGGCGACGTCGTCGTCATCGACCGATCCCTCAAGGACTCGCCGCCTCCGGGCATCTACGGCATTCCCACCAACCTCATGCACAAGAAGGTCGACCGGCTGTCCGAGGCCCGCTTTGCCTCGCCGGCCATCCACACCGCCTTTGCGCAGATCATCGACCACGATCCCGCGCCGGGCCGCCCGTCCGTCTATCGCTTCAACATCACGCACCTGATCACGCCGGAATCGAACGGACGCATCCATTACTGGTGGTTCAATTCACGCAACTTCGACCTCGACAATGCCGAGACGGACAAATTCCTTTACGAGGCGTCGACCAAGGCCTATCTTGAAGATGTGGACGCACTGGAATCCATCCTGAATGTCGTCCAGACGGACGTCGAGCCGCAGTTCGACCTCAACTTCGCCCCGGACAAACCCGGCCTGATGATGCGCAAGGTCCTGTATCAACTGGCGGCCGCCGAATCGGGCTACCAGACCCCCTGACTCTCATTCGTTCAAAGGAATCACCATGGCAAAGATCATTGGCTGCATCGGCACGTCCCACGTGCCTACCATTGGGGTCGCCTACGACAAGGGACGCCAGAACGACCCCGCCTGGGCCCCGCTGTTCGACGGCTACAAGCCCGTCGCAGCTTGGCTGGCGGAAAAGAAGCCCGACGCACTGGTCTTCATCTACAACGACCACGCCACCACCTTCTTCTTCGACCTGTACCCGACCTTTGCGCTGGGCGTTGGCGAACGCTTCCCCATCGCCGACGAAGGCGCTGGGCTGCGCAACCTGCCCCCCATCAAAGGCAATGTGGAATTGCAGTGCCATATCGCCGAGTCGCTGGTGAACGACGAGTTCGACATCACGGTCTTCCAGGAAAAGCCCATTGACCATGGCTGCGCCTCGCCCTTGCCGCTGCTGTGGCCGCACGAGCCCGATTGGCCCGGCGCCATTGTGCCCCTGGCCGTCAACGTGCTGCAGTACCCGCTGCCCACGCCCCGCCGCTGCTACAAGCTGGGCCAGGCCGTGCGCCGCGCCATCGAATCCTATCCCGAAGACCTCAAGGTCGTCGTCGTGGGCACGGGCGGCCTGTCGCACCAGATCCACGGCGAGCGCACCGGCTTCAACAATGAGGAATGGGACCTCGAGTTCCTCCGCCAGTTGCAGTTCGAACCCGAAAAGCTGCTGGACCTGACCCACGCCGACTTCGTCCGCCTGGGCGGCGCCGAGAGCGTCGAACAGATCATGTGGCTGGCCATGCGCGGCGCCATGCCCGACAAGATCCGCAAGCTGCATCAAAACTACTACCTCGCCACCACCACCGCCATGACCCTGGTGCTGTACGAAGAAGGCGAAGAACCCGATCTGCAGGCCGCCCAGAAGGCCGGACAAAGCCAGCCTGCCTAAGGAGAACCGACACATGAATCCGCAACTCAAGGGCATCGAGCAGATCGCCGGCACCTACGCTTTCGATCTGCGCGTCAGCAACCGCACGCTCAAGCTCAACCGCTTCCTCTGGAAGATGATCGGCAAGGACTGGCGCGAACGCTATCTCGCCGACCCCGAAGCCGTCATGGAGGAATCAGGTCTGAATGACACCGAAAAGGCCTTGCTGCGCGCGCAGGACTGGCTGGGGCTGGTGAAATACGGCGCCAACTTCTTCGTTCTGGAGAAATTCGCCCGCGTGGCGCGCAAGACCAATCTCGAGGTCTACGCCATCATGCGGGGTGAAACGTTCGAAGAATTCATGCAGACGCGGCGCGTCCCCGAATCGCGCTGAGCGCGCCCACGCAAAACAATGGATCGGAGCGAGACAACGCCATGGATCAACGAGCGACCTTTCCCCTGAACGCCTGGTATGTGGCGGCCTGGGACGCCGAAGTGGGCCGCAGCCTGCTGGCGCGCACCGTCTGCAATCAGCAGATGGTGCTGTATCGACGCAGGGACGGCCGCGTGGCGGCGCTGGCCGATGCCTGCTGGCATCGCCTGGTGCCGCTTTCGCTGGGAACACTCGTGGACGACGACATCCGCTGCGGCTACCACGGCCTGCGCTTCAACGCAGACGGGCGATGCACGCACATGCCCAGCCAGGACACCATCAACCCGTCGGCCTGCGTGCGTTCCTTTCCCGTCGAAGAGCGCCATCGTTTCGTCTGGGTCTGGCCGGGCGACCCCGCCCTGGCCGATCCCGCCCTCATCCCCGCCATTCCAGGCATGGATGACGAAAACTGGGCGGGTGACGGCAACATGGTCGAAGTGAAGGCCGATTACCGGCTCATCATCGACAACCTCATGGACCTGACTCACGAAACCTACGTGCACGGATCCAGCATCGGCAACGAAGCATTGGCCGAAGCGCCATTCGAAGCCACCCATGGCAGCACCATGGCCACGGTCCGGCGCTGGGTGCTCAACGAAGAAGCGCCGCCCTTCTGGGCCGCGCAACTGGGCAAATCGGGCCCGGTCGACCGGTGGCAGGTCATACACTTCAAGGCGCCGGCCACCATCATGCTGGATGTGGGCGTGGCCCCGACCGGCACAGGCGCCCCCGAAGGCGATCGGTCGCAGGGCGTAGGCATGTGGGTCATCCATATTCCCACACCGTCGACCGAGAAGACCAGCTACTATTTCTGGTGCCATCTGCGCAATTATCGTGTGCGCGAGCAACGCCTGACCCGCGAAATCCTGCAGGCCGCCCGCGGCATCCTGCTCGAAGACGAAACCATCATCGAGGCTCAGCAACGCGCCATGGACGCCAACCCGGGGCGGGATTTCTACAACCTCAACATCGACGCCGGCTCGCTGTGGGCCCGACGGCTCATCGACGGCCTGATCGATCGGGAGTCGGGCGCCGACGCGCTCCCGGCCCGTGTCATCCCCCTGGTTCCACAGCCTGATACGGTGCGCGCATGACAACCCCCGACCTCTGGCTCGATGCCATCATTCTGGGCACTCGCGACATCACGCCCACCGTGCGCGAATTCCAACTTCGCTACCCCAAATCGGTTCACACAGCGCCCGGCGCGCATGTCGATGTCCAGGCCATGGTCAACGGCCAGCCCTGTACCCGCTCTTATTCCGTGGTTCGCGCCGACGCGAAAGACACGCTGACCATTGCCGTGAAGCAGGTGCCCGACAGCCGTGGTGGATCGCGCTACATGTGGACATTGGCGCCTGGCGCCCGGATCAGGGCGAGTGCGCCCAAGTCCAACTTCGAGCCCGTCTACGATGCCTCGCCATGCCTGCTGATCGCCGGGGGCATCGGCATCACGCCATTGCTGAGCCTGGCGCACGCCCTCGTGGCGCGCAGGGCTCCCGTGCAGATGCTCTATGCCGCGCGCGACCGGGCCGAACTGGCCTATGTGGACGACTTGCGCAGCATGCTGGGCGACGCACTGAGCACCTTTGTCTCCAGCGAGGGCGAGCACCTTGACGTCGCGCATGAGCTCCGGGCCCTGCCCGCCGACGCCCAGGTCTACCTGTGCGGTCCCATGGGCCTCATGGATGCCGTCCGTGCAAGCTGGTCCAGCCAGGGGCGCGACCGCAGCCGCCTGCGCTATGAAACGTTCGGCTCGAGCGGCAGGTTGGCCCCGGAAGCCTTCACTGTCCATATTCCTCGCCTGGCGCTCGAGGTGCACGTGCCCGCCACCCAGACCATGCTCGACGCCCTGACGGATGCGGGCGTGGCCATGGTGTCCAACTGTCGGCGAGGCGAATGCGGCCTCTGCGTGGTCGATGTCCTGGACGCACACGGCGAGATCGACCATCGGGATGTGTTCTTCACACCCGAACAGCACGCCCAGCGCAGCAAAGTGTGCACCTGCGTCTCGCGCCTGGCGGGCGGCCGCATCACCATCGATCCGCCCTGGCGCGGCGATCCCGACCTCACGCAAACCGACGTGCTGGCGCGCTGAGCAATGCGTTGTCGTCCCCCAAAGCTCCTCGTCGTCCCGGCGAAAAACCGGGACCCACGGTGGATCCCCGCTTCCGCGGGGATGACGACTCTTCTTCTGGAATGACGGTCTTCGCAGAAGACGACGGCTCCATCCACAACATGCCCTATTGCATTTTCCAACCCACGCTTTAGCATTCAGTGGACTGTACGTCACTGAAAACATGACGGCGTCCCCGCCGCGAACCCCAAAGGAGCAAGACAATGGCATCAAACCGAGGCGTAGCCTACGTTGGACCCGGCAAGGTCGAAGTTCAGTCCATCCCCTTCCCGGAACTCGTCACCCCCGCCGGAAAATCCGCGGGCCATGGCGTCATTCTCAAAGTACTGTCGACCAATATCTGCGGATCCGACCAGCACATGGTCCGCGGACGCACCACGGCGCCGGCGGGCCTGATTCTCGGCCATGAAATCACCGGCGAGGTGCTGGAAGCCGGCCGCGACGTCGAGACCCTCAAAAAGGGCGACATCGTCTCCGTGCCGTTCAACGTGGCATGCGGACGCTGCCGCACTTGCAAGGAGCAGAACACCGGCGTGTGCCTGACCGTCAACCCGTCCCGCGCGGGCGGCGCCTATGGCTACGTCGACATGGGCGGCTGGATCGGCGGCCAGGCCGAGTACGTCATGGTGCCCTATGCCGATTTCAACCTGCTCAAGTTTCCCGATCGTGACCAGGCCATGGCCAAGATCCGCGACCTCACCTGCCTGTCCGACATCCTGCCGACAGGCTTTCATGGGGCCGTCACGGCAGGCGTGGGGCCGGGCAGCACCGTCTACGTCGCGGGCGCCGGCCCGGTCGGCCTGGCCGCGGCGGCCTCTGCCCGCTTGCTGGGCGCCGCCGTGGTCATTGTGGGCGACCTCAACGCCGATCGCCTGGCTCATGCCAAGAAAGTCGGATTCGAGGTCGTGGACGTATCCCTCGACACGCCTCTGGGCGAGCAGATTGCCGCCATCCTGGGCACCCCCGAGGTCGACTGCGCCATTGACGCGGTTGGATTCGAAGCGCGCGGCCACGGCCACAGCGGTTCGCAGATCGAGGCGCCCGCCACGGTGCTGAACTCGCTGATGGACATCACCCGTCCCGCCGGCAAGATCGGCATTCCCGGCCTGTATGTCACCGAAGATCCCGGTGCCGCCGACAAGGCGGCTCAGCACGGTTCGCTGAGCGTGCGCTTCGGCCTTGGCTGGGCCAAGTCGCACAGTTTCTTCACCGGCCAGACCCCCGTCATGAAGTACAACCGCGCCCTTATGCAGGCCATCCTCTGGGACCGCATCAACATCGCCGACGTCGTCGGCGTGCAAGTCATCTCGCTCGACGATGCGCCGCGCGGCTATCACGAGTTCGATGCGGGCGCGCCCAAGAAGTTCGTGATCGATCCGCACAACCAGCTCAACCACCTGCGCAAAGCGGCCTGAACCCCGCCCTGAGCGTCATGAGAACCCGCCACCCGACAATGGTTGGCGGGTTTTTCATTCCTGGCCCGCAGCTGGCGAGCATAGGGTTCATTGACGATATCGATCATTAACCACAGCAAAACATCATTTTCATTCATGTGACGCCATCGGTACACTCGGTCGAAACAAGCCATCGACCCCGCGCACGGTACGCGGCCGGCGTGGCAACGCAAACTCAGGGGAGACAACATGACTTCACGGGAAATCACCATCACTGAGGAAGCCATCGGCCGCATGGCCCCCGGCGACGCCCGTTTCGGGCAGGTCATGACCTCGCTCATCCGGCATCTGCACGACTTCGTCCGCGACGTTCAACTGACCGAACAGGAATGGATGGCCGCCATCCAGTTTCTGACGCAAACCGGCAAGACCTGCACTGACAAGCGCCAGGAATTCATCCTGCTTTCCGATACCCTCGGGGTGTCGATCCTGGTCGACGCCATCAACAACCGCCTGCCGGAAGGCGCCACCGAACAAACCGTGCTGGGGCCCTACTACTGGGAAGGCGCCCCCGAAATGCCCATGGGCAGTGATATCGCCAAAGGCACCGTGGGTGAACCCTGCTTCTACTCCGGCCGGATCACCGACATGAACAACCGGCCCATCAAGGGCGCGCTGCTCGACATCTGGTCCGGCGACGGCGAGGGCAATTACGACATGCAGCTCGGTTCGAACGAAATGCGGGCGCGCGCCAAACTCGTCACCGGCGAAGACGGCCGGTACTGGTTCCGATCCATCAAGCCGGCCTATTACCCCGTGCCCACAGACGGTCCCGTGGGCGCCATGCTGCGCGCCATGGGGCGACACCCCAATCGCCCCGGCCACGTGCACTTCATCCTTTCCGCGCCCGGCCACCGGACCATCGTCACCCACATCTTCCCGTCCGACTCGCCCTTCCTCGACAGCGACACCGTTTTCGGCGTCAAGGACACGCTCATCGCCGCCTTCACGCGCCACGAACCCGGCATCGCCCCGGACGGCACGCGGTCCGACGTCCCCTTCCACACCTGCGAATACAACTTCCAGTTGGCGCCCGCTCAACAGGCCAGCCAGCAACAGCGCTCGGCCTGAGGCCAGCTCACCGTTACGGACTGCGATCATGCGCATCGGCAAGGAAACCATCCCGCGAACCGCCATCTCGGCCTCCAACCCCGACACGATCATCGTACGGGGCCGCAACCTGACCGAAGAACTCATCGGCCGCATCAGCTTCACCGACTACTTCTACCTGCTCGTCACCGGCGCGCCGCCCTCGCCCGCAGCCAGTGCCGTGCTCGATGCCACACTGGTCGCCATCGCCGAACACGGGCTGGTGCCCAGCGTGCAGGCCAGCCGCATGACCTACGCTGCAGCGCCCGATGCGCTGCAAGGGGCCGTCGCCGCCGGCATCCTGGGCTGCGGATCCGTCATACTCGGCGCCTCGGAATCCTGCGGGGCGCTGTTCGAAGAGATCCGCCGGCAGGCGGGCGGCGATCCGGCTGCGGCAGCGCGCAAGCTCATCGGCGAATACCGTGCGGCGCGCAAGCCCATCCCGGGCTATGGACACCCGCTGCACAAGCAACGCGATCCCCGCGTATCCAGGCTTTTCGAGGTCGCCCGCGATGCCGGTGCCGACATGACGTATGTCGACATCGCCGAAACCATCGAACGCGTCATCCCCGATGTCATCGGCAAGCCGCTGATGCTCAATGTATCGGCCGCCATACCCGCCGTGCTGCTCGGGGTGGGGTTTCCGCTGGGCGCGCTCAAAGGCGTGCCCATCCTGGCGCGCACGGCCGGCCTCATCGGCCATCTGACCGAAGAAATGAGCAAACCGATCGGCTTCGCCCTGTCATACCAGGCCACACGCGAAGTCGTCTACGAGGGCGCCGCACCCCCGGGATTCACTCCCGGCGAAGACTGACCGGAACCGGCCCACACCGATACACGACTCTGCCGACGCGGGGCGGTTCGCCGTCCCGTGCGGGATAACCAATGTCTGGAGCAACGATCATGAGCAAAGTGCTGGAAGGCATCCGCGTCCTGGAGCAAGGCACCTTCATCACCGGCCCCGCCGCCGGCATGCTGCTTGGCGACCTGGGCGCCGACGTCATCAAGATCGAACAGCCTGAAACCGGCGACCCCTTCCGTGCATTCAAGGGCGGCCTGTACAGCCCCCACTACCAGACCTATAACCGCAACAAGCGCAGCATCACGCTCAACACCAAGAACGCCGAGGATCTCGAGATCTTCGACGAACTGGTGCGCGGCGCCGATGTCTACATACAGAATTTCCGGGTCGGCGCCGCCGAGCGCCTGAACGTCGGGGCAGACCGCCTGCGCGCCATCAATCCGCGTCTCGTGTACTGCTCGATCAGCGGCTTCGGCCCCGATGGGCCGGCCGCGGGACGGCCCGCCTACGATTCCGTCGCCCAGGCGGCCAGCGGCTTTCTCGGCCTGTTGATCAACCCGGCCAACCCGCGTGTGGTCGGCCCCGCCATCGCCGACTCGCTCACGGGCTTCTATGCCGCCTATGGCATCCTTGCCGCGCTGAACGAACGCCACCACAGCGGCGTGGGGCGCAAGGTCGAGGTTTCCATGCTGGAGGCCATGAGCCATTTCAACCTCGACGCCTTCACCCACTATTACTCCGCCGGTGAAGTCATGGGGCCCTATAGCCGGCCCAGCGTGTCGCAGTCCTATGTCATGAAATGCCGCGACGACAAATGGCTGGCGCTGCACATGTCCTCGCCCGAGAAGTTCTGGGAAGGCCTGGCCCGCGCCATCGAACGGCCGACGCTTTTCGAGGATCCCCGTTTTTCCGATCGCCTTGGGCGCATCGACAACCAGGAGGCGCTGATCGCGCTCCTCACGCCTATCTTCGCCGGCCGCACACGCAGTGAATGGTGTGCCCGCCTGGAAGCCGAAGACGTTCCCTACGCCCCCATGTACGACACCAGCGAAGCCCTGGAGGACCCGCAAGCCCGGCACCTCGAATTGCTCGTGCATGCCCGGCACCCCGTCATGGGAGAGTTCCACACCGTACGCCCCCCGGTCAGTTTCGACGGCAAGCGCTACACCGATGTCGTGCCCCCGCCCGTGCTGGGCGAGCACAACAGTGAAATCCTGGACCCCATCCGCGCCCGCCTCAAGCGCCAAACCCCGGAGGCCTGAACGGGCTGCGCGACATGAGACGTTTACATGGGCGCACCCATGCGCAAGAATAAGGCCTGAAACGGATATGCATCGATTCCGTCCATAGTGCGGGCATCTTGTTCACGGGAAGCTTTTCATGGAATTGCGTCATCTGCGTTACTTCGTCGCGCTGGCGGAGAATCTCAGTTTCACCCACGCCGCCGAAACGGTGCACGTCACCCAATCCACACTGTCGCATCAGATCAAACAGCTCGAAGACGAACTCTCCTGCCGCCTTTTCGACCGCATCGGCAAACGGGTCGTCATGACGGACAAGGGCGAAGCCTTTCTCGAATATGCGCAAAGCGCCCTGCGGGAAGTCGAGAAAGGCCTCAAGACAGTACGGGAAGCGTCGGGCGAACTCAGCGGCGAGGTTCGCATCGGCGCGACCCAGACCTTCAATGCCCGCATCATCCCGCGATGCGTGGCGCAATTCCTCGCCCTGCACCCCTCGGTGCGCGTGCATGTGGTCGAAATGGCCGGCGACGCCATCGCCGACGAGCTGCTGCAAGGGCGGCTCGATTTCGGCATCACCTACAAGCCCGACAACACGTCGTCGCTGCTGTTCGAGCCGCTCTACAACGAGGAGATGAAACTCGTCGTCGGCGAGAACCACATGTTTTCACGCCGCCGCTTCGTGCGCATGGCCGAACTTCACATGCAGCGTCTGGTGCTGCTGCCTGCGCCCTTCGCCACCCGCAGCCTGCTGGAAAACTGCTTCCGCATGGCCAACGCCCAACCCATCGTCGTGGCCGAAATGAATGCCGTTGCCCCGATGATCGAGCTCGTGAAAATGTCGGATGTCGCGGCCATCGTCTCGGAACACGCGATCCCGGCAAAAAGCGCCAGGGTCATCCCCCTGCAAAGCCCCACGCCCATCCGTACGCCAGGGCTGCTATGGCTGCGCAGCGCACCCCGCCCGCCCGCGGCACGTCAGATCGCGTCCATCATCCGGAAACTGGTCGACGACAAGCCTGCCGAGTCCGGGCCGCATCCGCCCGAGACCTAGGCTCAGCCCTTGGCCTTTCCGCCCGCCAGCGCATCCACGAAAGGCACCCATTCGAACTTTCCGTCGGCCGGATACGCCATGCCGAGTTCCGCCATGGCATCGACCAGGGCATCCTGGGATTGCGCCGTGGCGCTCGACATGCGCGGCTCCATACCGACATCCTGCAACGTTTCCATGACTTCGCGCATCTCCGCCGCGCGGCGGCGGCCATGCTCGGCGACCCGGCTGATCAGATAGTTCGGCAAGTCTTCGGTCCAGCCCATGCTGGGGAAGGTCTCGGCCAGCGACGCGAGCACTTCGCGCTCGGCCCCATAGCGGCGCGCCGCGCTCATGCACTCGACCGTCAAGGCCTCCAGACCTTTTATCATCACGCTGCGGCACATCTTGATGGCCGACGCCACGCCCACCTTCGTCGCCACCGCACGCGTTCGAAAACCCAGCGCATTCAAGGCGGGCGAGAGCGCCTCGGCCTGGGGCCCGCCCAGCAGCATCGGCACACGCAAGCCATAGGGCGGCACCGGTGCCATGACGGCAGACTCCACGTAGTGCGCGCCGGAGCGCTCCACGGCGTCGCGATCGATGCCCTTGGTCGACGGCGATACCGAGTTGATGTCCATGAAGTACTGGCCTGGCTTCAACAAAGCCCCCGCCGCCTCGGCCGCCGCCTGCGCGGAGCTGGCCGTCACGGCCGAAATGACGAGATCGGCGCCCTCCACGGCATCGCTCAGGCTGGCGCACAGGCGCACGCCGAGGGTTTTCGCCTTGTCGGCCATCGCGCCCCGCGTCGCGGGGTCATCCACCTTGATGTCATAGGTGGAAACATCGGCCCCTGACTTGACGCAACCCTCGGCCAGCAAGGCGCCTGCTTCCCCAAAACCAACGAAAGCGATGGATTTCAATGTCACTACTGCTTGCATGATGCTTATGACTCGCTATACATGATGAATGAAGCACGACGTTCCGCGATGCGCCAGCCCTGCCCGGTTTTCGCGAAACGGTCATGGAACTCGCCCAGTACCTGGCGCGGGGCAGCCTTGCGCCCGAAGGCTTCAATCGGTTCCGCCGTGCTGGAACTCCACAGCAGCACATAGCTGATCGCGCTGGCGGAATCGCCAGAAAGCTCTGTGAACCTGGTGTTGGTCACCAGATGGCGCGTCAGCCGCTCGGCGGGCTTGGCGCGGTAGGACGCCAGGATGGCTTCGCGCCCCACCAGGGGCTCTCCGCCGGGGCGCGTGAGCCGCGCATCCGGCGCAAACAGACCGGCGAATGCCTCATGGTCGTGGCTGTCCGTATACCCGGCCGAACGAACGACCAGATCCGCGCAGATTGCCTGCACGGCGAGCACGCCGGTGTCGGGATTCGTGGCGCTCATTGATTCTCCTTTTGTCCGCTTGTCATCCAGTGCCGCAGGATATCCGATACGGCTTGCGGTTGTTCCATGGTGGACATATGGCCGCATTCTTCGACAGCCCGCAAGGCGCCCATGCCCGGTGGAATCAGGCCCAGCATGGCCTCATGCCGCGGCAGCGGGCTCCAGTTGTCCTGGCGGCCGCAAACCAGCATGGTGGGGCAACCCAGGGTGCGCAGCACCGCCGCGGCATCTGGCCGGCCGAGCAGGGCCTTGATCTGCGCCTCGAACTGATCGGGCGTGCGGCGCTCTATCATGTCCAGGATCTCGTCGAACAAGGGCGTGCCGACGCGGTCCGGGTGCACCATGCCGGGCGCCCATTGACGGCCCATGGCGCGCATGCCTTCCGTACGGGCCAGCGCCAACAGGGCCAGGCGCTTCTTGCGCTCGGCTTCGCCCGCCTCGCCCGGAGCAATGGGCTCATAACCGGTATCGAGCAAGGCCAGACGCTGCACGCGCTCCGGTGCCTGACGCACGACCTCGAGCGCCACCCGACCGCCCATTGAATGGCCGGCGAGCGAAAACCGCTCCGGCGCGACGGAGTCCAGCACCTTGCGCGCCATGGCCTCGATGGAATCCAAGTCCTTGTAGTCCGGAATCTGGACGTCGCCGAAAGGCCGCAAGGCGGCGCACTGGTCAGTCCAGACGGCCTCGTCGCACAACAGGCCCGGCAGGAGAACGATGTGATTGCTTGGCATATTCATTTCCTTGCAAGCGCCTATTTGCCATCCCAGACGCGCTGGGACACGCACACATGGCCATCGAACAGCCAGCGCGCGGTGCGGATCAGCGCCGCACTGTCCACCTCGACACGGTCCGACTGACGGCTCAGATTGATCTGCACGCTGAGTTCGCCGGTGGGATGCTCGATGCCCAAGGTCGGATGATCGCCCAGGGGAAGCACCGCCACCCCATCGCACACCGTCCCCGGCATGGCGGCGGCCGTTGCCACACTGACCGCCCCCAGAACGCCGATGGACGCATGGCAGCGGTGCGGAATGAAGCTGCGCGTATTGATCGCCCCGCCCTGCCTCGGCTCGGAGATCAGGCACATCTTCGGCACGGTGCGCGCGCTGACATCGCCCAGGTTCATCAATGGGCCGATTTTCAGCCGGATGGCTTCGACACGCGCCTTGAGCTCAGTGTCGGCATCCAGTTGTTCGCGTGTCTCGTAGCCGCTGCGGCCAAGATCCGCGGCGCGCATGAGCACCAGAGGCATGCCATTGTCGATGCATGTGACGGCAACACCGTCGACCACGTCTTGCAGATTACCGGTAGGCAACAGCGCCCCGCAGGTCGAACCGGCGGTATCCCTGAACTCCAGCGGTATGGCCGCAGCGCTTCCTGGAACACCATCGATGCGCTGATCGCCGTCATACTCGACCCGGCCGCCTGGCGTGCTCACCGTGGCCACAGCGATCTGGCCCGTGTTGACCATGTGTATGGCGACAGGCGTTTCGTCGCCCGTGGCCGGCACCATGCCGGTTTCGATGGCGTAGGGCCCCACCCCGGCCAGCATGTTGCCGCAGTTCTGGCCGTAATCGACGCGCGCCTCGTTGACCACCACCTGGGCGAACAGGTAGTCCACCTGGGCATCAGGACGCGTCGACGGCGACACGATGGCCACCTTGCTGGTCAACGGATCGGCGCCGCCGATGCCGTCGATCTGGCGGATGTCGGGCGAACCCATGACCGCCAGCAATACGCGGTCGCGCACCGCGGGGTCGCCGGGCAGGTCGGACGCCCTGAAATAGGCCCCCTTGGACGTACCGCCCCGCATCTGGACGCAAGGAATCCGGGTCTGCATGAAGGGCCTCCGCCTCAGAGCTCGTCCAGGGAATCGACGTAGCGCAGGCCTTTGGACTCGAGACGCTCGCGCATCTTGTAGTAGTCCAGGCCAAGCGTGCCGCCCGCCAGAACCTCACGGGTGACGGCCTCCTTGTCCATGCGCGCCTGCGCTGCGGCGGCCACCTTGGCCGCCATGGCGACCGGCACCACGACCACGCCATCGTCATCGGCGACGATGACATCGCCGGCATGGACGATCTGCTGCGCGCACACGACGGGCACGTTTACCGACCCGAGGGTCTCCTTGACGGTGCCCTGGGCGGATACAGCCTTGGACCAGACCGGAAAGCCCATTTCCTTGAGCGTCTTGACATCGCGGCAGCCCGCGTCGATGACCAGGCCCTTCACGCCGCGCGCCATCAGGGAAGTGGCCAGCAGGTCGCCGAAATAGCCATCCAGGCACTCGGACGTGGTCGCCACGACCAGGACGTCGCCCGCCTGGCACTGCTCGACTGCCACATGCAGCATCCAGTTGTCCGCAGGCGGCGCCAACACGGTGATGGCGGAGCCCGCGATCGCCGCGCCGTCCCAGATGGGGCGCATGTAAGGGGCCATGAGGCCAAGACGGCTTTGCGCCTCATGCACGGTGGCCGAACCTGCCTTCTGCAGGGTTTCGATGTCTGCCGCGTCGGCGCGCGGCACGTTCCTGACGACGACGCCGCGGATCATGCGAGGTCTCCTGTGACAGTGGGGGTGAGTCGCATATAGCCTTCCGCATACTCGATGTTGCGGGCCGCAGTGATGCCGATGTTGCGCTTGGCCTGCACGCCACGCTGCTGGGCGACGCGCGTGTAATAGGCCCACAGGTGCTCCTGGCCGGCCATGCATTCGATGGCTTGGCGCTTGATATCCCAGACATCGGTGATGTCCAGGAAGGTATTGGGAACCCATTCGCACTGCTCGGTCTGATGGGGCTCGAACGCATAGACCGGCGGCGCGCCAACGACCTTCTGGCCCGGGTTGTGGCCCTCGGCCTGGGCGATGATGCGGGCCTCTTGCGCCACATGCATTGCCAGAGGATGGTCGAAATTGTAGGGGTCCTTGGAGGAATGGCTCAGCACGAAAGCGGGCTGCACCTCGCGATAGATATCGACGAGCCGCATCAAGGCCTCGTCGCTGACGCGCAGGGGATAGTCGCCCAGGTCGAAGAATTCGATTTCGGCGCCCAGGACGTCCGCAGCTTTCTCGGCCTCTTCACGACGCGCAGCCTTGACCTTCTCGATCGTCATGTCACCCTTGCGCCACAGCTTGGCGGACTCGCCCCGCTCGCCGAACGACAGGCAGACAATCTTCATGCGGTAGCCCTGGCGCACATGCGAGGCAATGGCCCCGCCGGCGCGCCAGACAAAGTCGGCAGAATGGGCGCTGACCACGAGGCCGGCAAGAGAGGTGTTTTCTTTATTGGCAGTCATTACAGATCCCTTTGAAGCAGGATGATGAAGTGGCTATGGGTGTATCTGCAGTATCGGTCATGACCCGCGGCGCGGGCCAGTGACATTGCATCCTGCAGCGTGCGATTCGCTTATAGACCTCGTTCGCTCAGGTCGCCCCGGCCAGGCCGATGAGCCGTGCCAGTTGTTCGGGATCAGCCAGCAGCGCCGGGCTTGGGCCTTGCCAGCTGATCTTTCCCCGCTCGAGAACAATGGCGCGCTCGGTCAGCTCGAGGGCGAGCTCGGCATGCTGTTCGACCAGCACGATGCCCATGCGGCCGGACTCGCGCAAGGTGCGGAAGGCGGACACCAGGCCGTCCACAATAACCGGTGCGAGGCCTTCAAATGGCTCATCCAGCAGCAACACGCTGGGGTTGCCGATCAGGGCGCGGCCGATGGCCAGCATCTGCTGCTCGCCACCGGACAACTGGTTGCCCATATTGCGCTTGCGCTCGTCCAGCCGGGGGAACAGAGTGTAAATGCCCCGCAGATCCCAATCGCCGGGCCGGGAGGCCACCTTGAGGTTCTCCTCCACCGTCAGCGAAGGAAAGATGTCGCGCTCCTGGGTCACCAGGCCCAGGCCGGCACGGGCCCGCTCATGGCTGGGCATGCGGGCGATATCCGTCCCCTTGTAGCGCAGGATTCCCGAGTGGCGCGTCGTCAACCCGAGAATGGTGTTGAGCAGCGTCGTCTTGCCTACGCCATTGCGGCCGAGTACGCCCAGCGCCTCGCCCGACTCCAGGCTCATGGACAGGTTTTCGAGCACGACGGTCTCGCCGTAGCCGGCCACCATGTTTTCCATTTCAAGAAGCTTAGACATGGCTACGCTCTCCCAGATACACCGCACGCACACGAGGGTCCGTGCGCACGTCGTTGACATCACCCTCGACCAGCACCGCGCCCTCGACCAATACGGTGATCCGGCGCGCAAAGCGGAACACGAGCTCCATATCGTGCTCGATCACCAGTGTCGCGACATTGTCGGGCAGGCGTTCCAGCAGGTCGAAGAGACGATGGCCTTCGGTGGAGGGCACCCCCGCAACCGGCTCGTCCAGCAGCAGGACCTTGGGCTTGAGCGCCAGGGCCAGGGCGATTTCGATCAGGCGGCGCTGGCCATACGCCAAAGAAATCACGCTGCGTCCGGCCAGATCGAGCAGACCCAGAGAGCGCAGGAGTTCGGCGGCTTCGTCCATCAGCGCCGACGACTGCGCCACGCCGCGGAACAACCGGCTGTCCAGGCCCTCGCGCGCCTGCAGGGCCAGGCCGATGTTCTCGCCGACGGACAGGCGATTGAACAGGGAATTGATCTGGAAGGTCCGGGCCAGCCCCAGCTTGACCCGCTTCTCGGGAGCCAGGTTGGTGACGTCCTTCCCCTCGAGGAACACCTGCCCCTTGGAGGGCTTCAGCAGGCCGGTAATCTGATGCACCAATGTGCTCTTGCCCGCCCCGTTGGGGCCGATCAGGGCATGGCGCGCACCAGGCTGCAGAACGAGGTTGACGTCGCGCGTCACCTGCAACTCGCCGAACTGCTTGCTCAAACCGCGCAATTCAAGTGCCGTCATCGTGCATCTCCTTTTGCGCCGAGACGCGCCACCCAGCCAGCCACCCCTTCCGGCGCAAAACGCACGATCAGGATGAGCACGACGCCCAGGACGGCCAACCAATTGGTCGGATCCAGAGCCGCCGCCCGATCGGACAGCACGACGAAGATGATGGCGCCGAAAAAGGCCCCATACAGACGCCCTGTGCCCCCCAGGGCCAGCATGACCACCACGTTGGCCGAGAGAGTGAAAGCCAGCGTGTCCAGGCCGACGATGCGGTTGATCTGGGCCGACAGGGCGCCCGCCACGCCAGCCAGCGCGGCCGAGATGGTGTAGAGCACCCACAGCCGGCGTTCGACCGGCACACCCAGCATGCGCATGCGCACCGGATTCTCGCGGATACCCTGTGCCGTAAGACCGATCGAGGCGTTGACGAGTTTCTTGAGCAGGGCGTAGACCAGCACCAACACCACACAGGCATACACAAACGCCGTGCGGCCGAAGATGTCGAAATCGAAATACCCCAGGACGGGCGAGATGCCGAAACCGGTCAGGCCATCGTCGCCGTTGGTGATTCCCTTGGCGACGTTGGCCAGCTCCAGCAGCAGTGTCGCCACCGCCAGGGTGAGCATGAGCTGCGTCAGGCCTTGCGTGCGCAGCACGGCAAAACCCGACAACAGACCCACGACGCCCGCCACGACGGCGGCCACCACGAGCCCGCTGATCGGTTCGGACGAGACGTGCAGGGCATACAGCGCCGCGGAATAGGCCCCCACGCCGAAGAAGGCGGCATGGCCCAGCGATTCGACCCCGCCATAGCCCTGGGCCAGATCCAGCGACAGAGCGAAGATCGCCATCGTCACGACGACGGCCGCCAGGGCCAGATAGCCCTCGGCAAAGAAGAACGTCAGCACGGCCGCCAGCACCAGCAAAGCGTCCACCAGGCCGTAGCGCTGACGTCCAATTGAAGCGCGTACGATCTGCGCGCCAGAATGATTGTTCATGATTTCTCCAGCAATCCGATACGCCGCTTCACCCGACCCGGGCGACAAGCCCGCGCGGCCTCATCAGCAAGATGGCCAGCACCGCCAGGTAGATGATGAACCCACCCAGGGCGGGGATGTAGTAACGCCCCATGGTGTCGATGACCCCCAGCAGCAAGGCCGAGTACAGCGAACCCTTCAGGCTGCCCACGCCCCCGACCGCCACGACGATCAGCACCAGGACAAGGTACTTGAGACCGTAGTAGGGCTCGAGCGGCAGCATCTGCGTGCCCACCGCGCCGCCCAGCGCGGCCAGGCCGCAACCGATGGCGAACGTGACCGAAAACACGAGCGGCACGTTGATGCCCACGCATCGCGCCATGCGCGGATTGTCCACCGCCGCGCGCAGACGCGCGCCGAAAGTGGTGTACTCGAGGCACAGCCACAGGCCGCCGGCGACGGCGACACTGAGACCGAGTACGAACAGGCGATACACCGAAATATTGGTTGTCCCGATGACCAGCTGCCCGGCCAGCGCGGCGGGAAGGGAAATGCTCTGGATCTGAGGGCCTGCAATGTTCTTGACGATGGCGGTGATGACGAAGGTCATGCCGATGGTCATCAGCAGTTGCCCGAGCGGATCGCTTTTATAGACCCATTGATAAAGGGTGCGTTCAAGGACAAGGCTGATCGCCATGGTGGCAGCCACACCGAGAGGCAGCGCCGCAAAATAGTGCAGGCCGGCATGCGATGTCAGCCAGAGAGTGATGAATCCGCCAATCATCGCAAAGGCGGAGTGCGTCAGGTTGACGACACGCATGACGCCGAGGGTGATGGTCAACCCCACCGAGATGAGAAACAGCATCATCCCGTAAGAGACCCCATCGACCAGCAGCGTCAGGAAAGTGGAAAGCACATTTGTCATGAGTCGAACTCGCTACGCAAACCGCGCGCCGGCAGGCACGCGGCCTGAAACGGCAATTACTTGGCCTGTTGGGCGTGCCAGGGCTCAGCGACCGCCTCGTAAGTGTGGAAAGGCACATTGCCCAATTGACCATCCACCTTCTCGATACGCCGCATATAGACGTTCTGGGTGATCTCGCGCGTCTTGGCATCGATCGTGACGGGGCCTCGGGGGCTTTCCCACGTATAACCCTTCACGGCGTCCATGGCCTTGTCGCCGTCCTTCTTGCCACCTGTCGCCTTGATCATGCGGGCGATCGCATGCATGCCGTCATATACCGCAAGCGATGCCAGGCTGGGCAGCGCGTCCTTGCCGAACTTGGCCTTGTACTTGGCCACGAACTCCTTGTTGATCGGGTTCGCGAGGTAAGGCGTGTAATGCTGCGCGGTCACCATGCCGACCGCCGCATCGCCGATTGCCGGCAGATCCGATTCCATGGTCTCGTTGGTGGCCATCAGGGCGATGCCGTCCTTGCTCAGGCCGCGCTGATAGAAAGCCTTGATGAAGCCGGCCGACATCGGGCCCACCGGCATGAACATGAAGACATGCTTCACGCCCGAATCGTTGATGCGCTGCAGGTAGGTCGAAAAATCGGTCGTACCCAGGGGAACCTTGATTTCCTCCACAATCTGGCCGCCAAGGCTGGTGAAACCGGCCTTGTAGGCATCGATGGCATCATGGCCGGGCGCGAAATCCGCCGCCACGATGACGGCCTTGCGCGCCCCCTGCTCATAGGCCCATTTGGTCAGCGGCACATTGAGCTGCCATTGCGTAAAGCCCATGCGCACGAAGTACGGCGACTTGTCCGTGACGCTGGATGTGCCGGTGTTGCCCATGAGGTAGGGCGTCTTGGTCTGGTTGACGATGTCGGCCGTGCCCATGATGGTCGGCGTGAATGCGCCCCCGATCAGGTACTGGACCTTGTCACGCACCACCAGCTCCTGTGCCAGCTGGCGCGCACGCTGCGCGCTGGTTCCGCCCTCGTCGCGCTTGAGGACGGTCAGCGTATGGCCATCGACCTTGCCGCCATTTTCCGACATGAACAGCTCGACACCCCGGTCGAATTCCTGGCCCCACCACGCGTATGTGCCGGAATATTGGCTGAGCAGGCCAATCTTGATTTCATCGGCGCCGGCCGGTGCCGCGCACAGGACGCCGGTTGCCGCGAACGCGACCAATCGCAGACGATTCAGGAATCGTGCTTTCATGAAGTACTCCAATGGTGTTTAGGAATCTGCGGCCCGTTTCGGGCCGCAGAATTGGGCAAAGATGCCCGCGATGACAGGGCCTTACTTGGCCTTTTGAGCGGCGTGCCAGGGTTCGGACACCGACTTGAACGTATAGAAGGGCACGTTGCCGAGCTGGCCGTCCACCTTCTCGACCCGGCGCATGTAGACGTTCTGCACGATCTCGCGTGTTTCGGGATCGATGCTGACCGGACCGCGAGGGCTCTCCCAGGCAAATCCCTTGACGGCCGCGACCGCCTTGTCGCCGTCAGGCTTGCCATCCGTCGCCTTGATCATCTGGGCCACCAGCTTGATGGCATCGTACGCAGCCATGGACGCCAGGCTGGGCAAGGCGTCCTTGCCATACTTGGCCTTGTATTTGGCGACGAACTCCTTGTTGGCCGGCGTATCGAGGTAGGGCGAATAGTGCAATGCCGTCACGATGCCCAGGGCCGAATCGCCGATGGCGGGGAGATCGGATTCCTGGGTCTCGGCGCCCGCGTACAGGGCGACACCGTCTTTGCCCAGGCCGCGCTGCTGGTACGCCTTGATGAACCCGGCGGACATCGGCCCGACCGGCATGAACATGAACACATGCTTCACGCCGGAATCATGAATGCGCTGCAGGTAGGACGAGAAATCCGTCGTGCCGAGCGGCACCTTGATGTTGTCGACCATCTCGCCGCCCAACTTCTTGAAGGTGTCGTTGAAGGCATCGGAAATGTCCGCGCCCGGCGCGTAATCGGCGGTGACCGTGACGGCTTTCTTGGCGCCATGCTCAAAGGCCCAGGTCACCAGCGGCACACAATAGGTCCAGGAGGTATAGCCGACGCGCACGAAGTACGGCGATTTGTCGGTCATGTTGGCCGTGGCGCCGTTGACGAACACGTAGGGGGTCTTGGTCTGGTTGACGATATCGAGGGTGCCCATGACGGTCGGCGTGAACACGCCGCCGATCAGGTATTGCGCCTTGTCGCGCACGACGAGCTCCTGGGCGAGCTGGCGGGCGCGCTGCGGATTGGCCCCGCCCTCATCGCGCGGCAGGATGGTGATGGTGTGATTGCCCACTTTGCCGCCGATTTCGGACAGGTACAGCTGGGTGCCGCGATCGTATTCCTGGCCCCACCACGAATAGGTGCCGGAATACTGGCTGAGCAGCCCCACCTTGATTTCATCGGCCTTGGCCGACGAGGCGAACAGAACGGGAGCCACGGCAAACGCGGCCACCCCAAACTGCAAGGCAGTGCCAAGACGGGTATTCATGAGAGTCTCCTCGAGGATTCTAATAGTCGGCCCGGGCCGCGGAATGAGGCCAGGATTGCCGCTATCTTCGCACCAGCCCGCAAGGCTCGACCAATGCCAATCCACGCATGAGATATGCGTTCTGCTTATAAGCTTTCGGCAACGACCGCGCGCAGCTCATGAATGAACGACTTCAGGCTTGCGCTGGGATCGGCGTCGGCGCGCATGGTGAGACCGATATGGCGCGCAGTGTCCTTGACCGGGACATCCAGCACCTCGAGCAGGCCGGCCGACATCCCGCGGACGATCTGTCGGCGCGACAACATCGCCAGGCGATTGCTGTCCATGAGCACCGCCTGCAGCACGACCGCACTGTTGACTTCGATGGGGGCTTGCGGGGCGGCCACGCCGTCGGCCGCGAACGCCCTCTCGAAGGCGGCCCGGGCCGGCGTCCCCGCCAGCGGCGCGATCCAGTCCTGGCCGGCCAGCTCGGCCAGGCTGCTGAAGCGCCGGCCCACCAGGGCGTGGTCGTGCCGGACGACAACCGAAAGAGTGTCCTCGAACAAGGGCTCCTGCACAATATCCAGGCCACTGACATCGGCCCGCAACGCACCCACGATGATGTCGACGTCGGCGTGCCGCAACTGGTGCAGCAAGCCATCGTAGGTGCCGTCCACGATGGTGACCCGCAAATCGCGGTGCAGGGCCAGCACACGGTCCACAGAGCGCGGCACGAGCGTCCCGGACGACAGAGGCAGCGAACCGACCACCAGGCGGCCGCTCATCTTGCCCTGCTGTGCGGCCAGATCTTCCTCGGCATGCCGGAACTCGGCCAGGGCCAGCTTGCAGCGCCGCAAGACCGCTTCGCCGCTTTCCGTCAGGCGCATGCCGCGCACGGACCGGTGAAACAAGGTCGCGCCCAGCATATGCACGAGTTGACGCAACGTCTGGTTGACCGCCGGCTGACTGACCCCGAGGCGTGCAGCCGCGGCCATCTCGCTACCCGTCTCGCAGAAAGCGACAAAGGTCTCCAGGTGGCGATAGGCGCAGCCACCCGAAAACCGGCCCGGCAAAGGGCGAGGGTCGGAAGGATGGGCATCCAGGTTGCCGGCTTCGCGCTCGGCCTGGGCGAGTTGCTCGAACGCGCGTTCGGCGCGATGCACCAACAGGCGCCCTTCCAGGGTCAGGAGCATGCCGCGGGCGGCGCGCTCGAATAGGGCGAACCCCAGGCTCGATTCCAGTTCGCGCACGGCGCGGGCGATCGCGGATTGCGACAAGGGCAGCACCTCGGCCGCTTGCGCCGTGCTGCCCGTCTTGCCGACCGCCACCACGGAACGGAACTGTTTGATATGACGCGCCAACGACATCGGCCACGCCTGATGGTCGTGTGCCAGATTCACCCTTTGCTCTCCCTGTCCGGGCCGATCGCGCCCGATGGCGTCCATCATACCCAATCCCTCAGGGGCGCCTTACGCCAGCAAGGCCACCGATTTCACCTGGGCCACGACAGACAGGCCCGGCCGCAGGCCCAGCGCCTCGCAGGAGCGTTGCGTGATGCGCGCCAGCAGCAGCTCGCCGTTAGGCAGCGCCAGGCGCACCAGACAGTGTCCGGGCGTGTCGGTCGGCGCCACGTCCCGCACCGTGGCGTTCAGCACATTGAGGATGCTGCTGTCCCTTGCGGCCGAGAGCGCAATGCTGACATCGCGCGCATGGATGCGGCACCGCAGCGGCGTGCCTTCGGCCTCTGGACGCCGCGATACCAGCAACTCCCCGCCCTCGAAGCCCAGGCGGGTCAGGCCGTCCGCCTCATGGCCCAGCACGCGCGCCTCCAGCACCACGCCGGCATCGTCGAGGAACACCGCGGGCAGATCGGTACGGGCCAGGGTTTCCCGCAGCGGGCCGCTGGCGGCCACCCTGCCCTGGTCCAGCAACACCAGTTGGTCGGCCAGGCGCGCCACCTCGTCGGGCGAATGGCTGACATACAGGATGGGAATGGCCAGTTCGCGGCGCAAGCGCTCCAGATACGGCAGGATCTCCATCTTGCGCTGATGATCGAGCGCCGCCAGGGGCTCATCCATCAGAAGCAGCCGGGGCCGCGTGAGCAGGGCACGGGCAATGGCCACACGTTGGCGCTCGCCCCCCGAAAGGCGTTCGGGGGAACGTGTCAGCAAACCGCGCAGGCCCAGAAGGTCGACCACGGCATCGAACCCTTCGGCGCCGCGATTTCCGGAACGCTTCATGCCGTATTCCAGGTTGCGCAGCACCGACAGGTGCGTGAACAGGCTGGCCTCCTGGAACACCAGGCCCAGGGGACGCCGATGCGTCGGCACGAACACCCCTGAGGCCGCGTCCTGCCAGAGCCGGCCCTCCACGCTCAGTCGCCCCTGGGCGGCGCGAGCCAGGCCCGCGACACACCGCAATATGGTCGTCTTGCCCGACCCGGAAGGGCCGAACAGTGCGGTCACCCCCGAAGAAGGCAGCTCGAGGTCGACATCCAGCGTGAAGCCGGGATAATCGATGTGGAAGCGGGCTTCGATCATACGGTCCAGCCCGCCTTCCGGCGCCGCGAATACAGAACCAGAAGCACCAGGAAACTGAAGGCGACGAGTATCGCGGCCAGCCAATGGGCCTGGCCGTACTCCATGGCCTCGACATAATCGTAGATCTGCACCGAAGCCACGCGGGTCTTGTCGGGAATATTGCCGCCGATCATCAGCACGACGCCGAACTCCCCCACCGTATGCGCGAACCCCAGGATCGAGGCCGTGAGAAAGCCCGACCGGGCCTGCGGCAGGGCCACACTGAAGAAGGCGTCGAGCGGGGACGCCCGCAGGCTGGCCGCCACCTCGAGCGGCCGCTCGCCCATGGCCTCGAAGGCGTTCTGAATGGGCTGGACGACAAAAGGCAGCGAATACAGGACCGAGGCGATCACCAGGCCAGGAAAGGTGAATGGCAGCAGGCCGATGCCCAGCCATTGTGTCAGGCGCCCCACGGGCCCTTCCGGCCCCATGAGGATCAGCAGATAAAACCCGAGCACGGTCGGAGGCAGCACCAGGGGCAGGGCCACCAGCGCCCCCACCGGCCCTTTCCATCGCGACGCGGTACGCGCCAGCCACCAGGCAATCGGCGTTCCGACCAGCAACAGGATCACCGTGACCAGGCCCGCCAGTTGCAAGGTCAGCCAAAGCGTCGCCAGATCGGCATCACTCATTGCGCAGCATCCTCATCGAGCGTCAAAGTCCATACCCATATGACCGAATGATGCCATGCGCTGTCTCACCCCTGAGGTATTTCATCAAGGCAATCGCGGCCGGATTGTGTTCGCCCTTCTTGAGCAACACGGCGTCCTGCTCAATGGGATCATGCAGATCCTCCGGCACGATCCATGCCGAACCCTGGGTGACCTTGCCGTCCTTGAACACCTGAGACAAGGCCACAAACCCCATGGGCGCATTGCCGGTCGCGACAAACTGATAAGTCTGTGAAATGTTCTCACCTTGCACCAGGCGCGGCTCCCAGCGCTTGAGCACACCCAAGCGAGTCATCGTCTGCACGGCCGCGGCGCCGTAAGGGGCCGTCTTGGGGTTGGCAATCGCCAAGTGCCTGGCCTCGCTGCTGCGCAGCACCTCGCCCTTGGCATCGACCTGCCCGTCATCCTTGCTCCACAACACCAGGGTGCCCTTGGCATAGGTGAACCGGCTGCCGGACACGGTGGCCTTTTCCTCGTCAAGCCTGGCTGGCGTCTTGGCGTCGGCCGAAAGAAACACCTCGAACGGTGCGCCGTTGTTGATCTGGGCGTAGAACTTGCCGGTGGCGCCGAAAGACAGCTTGGCCACATGGCCCGTGTCCCGTTGGAACTGGGCCGCAATGGCCTGCATGGGCGCCGTGAAATTGGCGGCGACGGCGACCTGGACCTCCTCGGCATTGACAGCCATGGGCAGGACGATGGCCAAGGCGGCCACCAGACATTTCCGGATGGGTTGAAGGTGCATGTCGACATCACGCCGGAAAATCAGCGCACACTCACCCTGCCGGGGCCGGGGGAAAGCTCGCCGACCACTGCCGCCTGTTCGAAACCTTGAGACCGGAAAATATCGAGCACCGCCGCGACCGTCTGTGGAGTGCACGCGACCAGCAAGCCGCCGGAGGTCTGGGGATCGGTCAACAAGGCACGCGTGGCGTCGTCGACCTGCGCAGGCAGATCGATACTTTCTCCATAGGCCAGCCAATTTCGGCCTGAGGCGCCCGTCACCACGCCTTGACGCGCCAGATCGCGCACGCCGGGCAGCCAGGGCAGGTCGGCAACATTGAGGCTGGCGGTCAGGCCCGCCCCGCGCGCCATTTCCAGCGTGTGGCCCAGCAAGCCGAAGCCGGTGACATCGGTCATGGCGTGTACGCCTTCCAGTGCCGACAGGGCCACCCCCGGGGTATTCAACCGGGTCGTGGTCGCCAGCATGGCCGCATAACCGGCCTCATCGAGCAGATTCTTCTTGAGGGCGGCGGACAGCACCCCCACGCCCAGAGGCTTGCCCAGCACGAGCACATCGCCCGCTTTCGCGTCGGCGTTGCGGCGGATGTTCCCGGGGTGGGCCAGGCCCATGGCGGCCAGGCCATAGATCGGTTCGACCGAATCGATGGAATGGCCCCCTGCGATCGGGATGCCCGCCTCGCGGCACACGGACGCGCCGCCTTCCAGGATGGCTGCGATCTCGGCATGCGGCAGTACGTTGATGGGCATGCCGACGATAGCCAGCGCCATGATGGGCGCGCCCCCCATGGCGTAGATGTCCGACAGCGCATTGGTGGCTGCGATACGTCCGAAATCGTAAGGATCGTCGACGATCGGCATGAAGAAATCCGTGGTGGCGATCAAGGCCTGCTCGTCATTGAGCCGATAGACCGCCGCATCATCGGAGGTTTCCGTACCCACCAGAAGGTTTGCATACGGAGCCGCGGACGGCATGTTGGCAAGCAGGGCCGACAACACGCCCGGCGCGATCTTGCATCCGCAGCCCCCTCCATGTGACAGAGAAGTAAGCCGCGGAGTCTGTTGCGCGGCAGCCGGATGCGTCATGATCGTTCTCCTGACAAGACTGGCGGAAGGCAGCAGGAGTCGAACCTACCTGGGAATGTCTGACACCCCCAACTGGGTTTGAAGCCCAGCCGTGCCACCGGACACGCATGCCTTCCATGAAACTGCAAACACGATACGTATGATACCGGACCTTATTCGGCGGCACCGGGGAACACATCCGCCGATCGCAGAATGTGCCTGTCCCGCACCCGCCGTAAATACCCCAGGCGATCGAAGAACTCGAGAACCTGGATCGCGCGTTTACGGCCCAGACCCGTGGCGTCGCGAAACTCGGCGGCGCTCACCCCTTGGCCACTTCCATCCCGGGCAGCCAGGGCCGCCAGCTCATGGACCCGGTCGGCGTGATAGAACAGGTCTCTGACCACCTGCAATACCTCGCCGCGCCGCAACAGTTTGCGCAACACCTGCCGAACGCTGTCTTCTGGAACCGTCAACGCCCCGGCGATATCGCGCACCCAGGGGGGGTCGAATCGCCCGTCGTGCAGCAAAGGCAGAATACGCCCAGCCAGATGTTGCTCGTCGGCGGAAAGCCCCACGACATGGGTGGGCGCATGCAGCCACGGCCCATTGCGCACAAGCCGGCCATCCCCAAGCAGATGATCGCGCAAGACCTGCCACATCGGCTCCGGCATGGCAGGCAAAGCCATGCGCCGCAACCGCGAGGACTCCACGCCTGGTTCGTCGGGGCTGGCGACGTGAAACGCCCCCAGGACATCGAGGACCCGTAGGGCAAGAGCGGCCCAATGCTGCCGCAGGATCAATGTGCGGGGGGCCGAGGCGGAACGCGTTCCCATCCATAGCGCATCGTCGGGGATGGTTATATTCCGGGCCTCCTGGCCGGTGATGCGCATCAGCACGGACTCGTCCAGCCCCTGAGGGGCCTGTTCCAGCAGAACCTCGATGCCGGCTCCGTCGATGACCCTGGACAAGGCATCCAGCCAGGCCTTGCGGACCGCCGAGCGCCGCTTGCTGTCCGGCGCATTGGGGTCCAGCACCTGCCCCCCGCCCACCGTGCGGCTGGCCTGGGCATTGCGGACAATGAAGCGATCCCCGCTCATGGCGCAGACGGGTTCGTCGAACACCAGTTGCACCCGCCCGTGCCCGCCAGGACTCAGCACGTCGGCATCAAGCGGCACGACGTGCGCCACATGATGCGCCGCGCCGAGATGGACATGCAGGGGCTGCCAGGGACGCAAAGGGCCTTCCGCCGTCGGCAACAGGCGAAGGGCCACGTCGACATGGCGCGAAGGCAGAAAACAGCGCTCATCGGCAATCCAGGCGCCGCGCTCGATGGCGTTTTTGTCGATGCCCGCCAGATTGAGCGCGCAGCGCTGACCCGCGGTTCCCGAGTCGCTGGCCCGATTCTGGGCGTGCAGGCCGCGCAGGCGCACCTCGCGCCCCTCGGGCATGAGCCGAAGGCGGGCGTGAGTATCGCCCAGCCGCACCGAACCGCCATGCGCGGTGCCGGTCACCACTGTGCCATGCCCGGACAGGGTAAACGCCCGATCGACCGCGAGGCGAAACAAGCCCTCCGTGGGCCGGCCGGCCCACGCCTTGGCCTGCTCATGCAGATACGCCCGCAGCGCCGTCACCCCTTGCTGCGACACCCCGGCGGCATCGACGCCGAAGACCGGCATGCCGGCCAGAAAGCTGCCCTCGAGCGCGCCGGCGATCTCGTCGCGTACCTGTTGCAGGCGCCGGGAGTCGGCTTTGTCGATCTTGGTGATGGCCACCGCCCCCTGCCGGATTCCCAGGAACGAAAGTATCGCCAGATGCTCGACCGTCTGGGGCATGACGCCGTCATCGGCCGCCACGACCAGCAAGCCGAAATCGATGCCGCTCGCCCCCGCCGTCATGGTGTGCACCAGCCGCTCATGGCCGGGCACATCGACGAACCCCAGCACCTCACCGTTGTCCAGCGGCACGTAGGCATAACCCAGCTCAATGGAAATGCCGCGCGCCTTCTCTTCCTTGAGCCGATCGGTGTCCACACCCGTCAACGCACGAACGAGCGTGGTCTTGCCATGGTCGATATGCCCGGCCGTACCGACGATCATGTGGACAGGGCCCCCAGTTGGACCGCAAAACCGGCCTCATCGCCTTCCTCGAGACAGCGCAGGTCCAGCCACAGCGCATCGTCGGCAATGCGGCCGATGACAGGCCGCGGCAAACGGCGCAGACGCTCTTCGAGCCGGTCCAGATGCCGGCCGGAACGCCCCGGGCCCGCATGGCGGACCACCAGGCCGTGGCTGGGCAATTGATCGATGGGCAAGGCGCCGCTGCCTATCTGGCTGAACATCGCTTGCTCAGCCACGATATAAGCCGGCCCCAATGCGTCCTGAAGCACCGGGCTCAGGCGTTGCGCCTGTTGGTACATGCTCTCGCGCAGCCGGGTCAGGAGACGCAGAGTCGTCAATCGCTCGGCCAGGAACTCCGGCGCGCGATACAAAGCCAGCACCGGTTCCAGCGCGGCAAGCGTCAGCTTGCCCACGCGCAACGCACGCTTGAGCGGATTCTTCTTTATCTGCCGGATGAGATCGGCGCGCCCCACCAGCAGGCCCGCTTGCGGCCCGCCCAGCAGCTTGTCGCCGCTGAAGGTCACCACATCGGCCCCGGCCTCGATGACCTCTCGAACGGTCAATTCTTTGGGCAAGCCCCAACGGGACAGGTCGACCAGCGTGCCGCTGCCCAGATCCACCGCCAGCGGCAGGCCATGACGATGCGCGATCCCGGCCGCCTCGGCCTCGCCCACGCTGCGCGTAAAGCCGGTGACGGCATAATTGCTGCAATGCACTTTCATGAGCATCGCAGTGCGCGGTCCGATAGCCTGCTCATAGTCGGACGGATGCGTCCGATTGGTGGTGCCCACTTCGACCAAGCGGGCTCCCGCGCGCTTCATGATGTCGGGGATGCGGAAAGCGCCACCGATCTCGACCAGCTCGCCGCGAGACACCACGACCTCCTTGCGATTGGCCAGCGCATTGAGCATGAGCAGCACCGCCGCCGCGTTGTTGTTGACGACCGTGGCGGCTTCGGCGCCGGTCAGTTCGCAGAGCAGGTCCTGGATGAGATCATCGCGATCCCCGCGCCGGCCTGTGGAAAGATCGAATTCCAGGTTGGCCGGCGTAGCGAGCGCCCGCAATACGGCTTGTACGGCTTCATCGGGCAGCAGCGCCCGTCCAAGATTGGTATGCAGCACCGTGCCGGTCAGGTTATAGACGGATCGCAAACGCGGTGCCGCCTGCGCGTCGAGGGTGGCGGAAAGCTCGCCGACCAGGGCCTGCGGCGCGAGCTCCGGGAATTCGAGCGCACCGCGCAGGGCGCGTGACCGCAAGCCATCGAGCAGCGTCCGCAGCGCAGCGGCGACCTGGCTGCGCCCATACATTGCCGTCAGGGACGCCACCTGCGGCAAATTCAGCAATCGATCCAGTGAGGGAATATCCGCCGGTACGGGCGCACGCGCCACGTTGCTGGCATCGGCCATGGCTTAGTCTCCGTGTTGCCAAAGCAAGGGGTTGCCGCTGGATCGCGCATACCCGGCTTCCCCCATGAGGACATCCAGGCTGATGCTGGCGAGATCGTCGGCCACAGGATCCACGTACAGGTCTTTTTCCTGGTAGAAGATCTTGCGGTAGGTATGGCAGTGCTCGCAGGATTCGGCCCGGATGCCTTCGGGCCCGCCTTCGATGGAGTGATAGGCGATGTCCTTGGTCTGCTCGCAATGCGAGCACGTGACCCGCACCAGATGCCATTCGGTCGAGCACAGCGAACAACACAGGTAGCGGCAGCCGTCTTCCTTGCCCCCTACCCGCACCACACTGGACACCGGGAGGCTGGCGCACATCGGGCACACGCCAAACGGCGTGACCACGGGCAACTGCGTTTCGTCGAAATCGCAGGCCAGGCCTGTCCAATACACTTGCAGGGCCGCCGTGACGAACGGCGCCATGCCGCTGTCCACCTCGTCGTCACGCTCGGCCAGAATCGCGTCGGCCATGCGCTCGACCTCGTCCGGCCGATCGGCGCACAGTTCCCTGAGGGCCGCACACACCGCCTGTGCGGGCTCGGGAACCCCCTCGGCACGCCCGATGTGATCGAGCAGCGCCACCAGAAGCCCGCGCCATGCGGGATCGCGCGACCAGCCTATCGCCTGCAGGGGCGGCATGCCGTGTGACTGCGCCAGGGAGATCCGTTCCTCGGGGGCTCCGGCCGGCGACGCGGATTTGAGCAGTTCGTGCTGCGCATCGACAAGCATGGCCATGAGCAGCAGGTATTGCGAGGCGGAATGGTCCTGCGCCAGGTGCCTAAGACGCGCCGCCCTGTCGGCAAACACGGAAGCACGCACAGGTTTTCGGATACGGGGAATGGCGGTGTGGTCCAGACCTTCGATTTCGCCACGGGAAAGAATTCGCTGCAAGACATTCTCCAGCAAAATGGCGGCCCAGATGCTGCGGCCGCCGTTTCGACATCGGGTGGGCAGTCGCCCTTGCCGGCCCCATGACCGCGAGGCCTGCAAGGGCAAGACGGAAAACTACTTCTGGGCCGCCGACTTGCGAACCTGGCGGAACCAGGCGCGATGATGCTTCCAGGCCCAGCCCTGGCTGACCGTACCACGGGTCATGGCACGCACCGTGCCCTTGACCCAGATCGCCGCATAGACGTGCACTATGATCGCGCAAATCAGCAGAAAAGCAAACACGGCATGCAGAAGCGATCCCAGCCGGATGGTTCCCACGGAGAAGTAATCCTGGAACCAGGCCCGCCAGATGACCACGCCTGTGATCAGCAGGCAGATCATCAGGATGACCATCGCATAGAACATGACCTTCTGGCCCGCGTTATAGCGCCCGCACTCGGGAAGCTTTTCCGCGCGGTTGTTGATGACATCGCCGAACTGGCTCAACCACTGCCGATCCTGCTTGTTCAAGGAGTTGTGGCCCCACATGCGAATGGCGAAGACGAAAAAGCAGATGAACATCAGCACCCCGATGTAGGGGTGCAGGATGCGCGTCCAGCCGCCCCCGCCGAACAGATTGGTCAGCCAGTAGAAAGCGGGGTGAAACAGGGCCAATCCCGACAACGCCAGCAACACGAAGGTGATGGCGATGACCCAGTGATTGGAACGTTGCCCCGCGGTGTAGCGCTGGATGAGCCCGGGTTTTCGTGCGTCATTCATGATGAGCCTCCTCCTCGGCCTTGCGTTCGTCTTCGTCGGTGGTTTCAACCGGGCCTTTACGGATGTAATGGAAGAATCCGGCCAATACGCCCAGCGCCATGACCGCCACGCCTATCGGCTTGGCCACCCCCTTCCAGAGGGACACCATGGGGCTGATTTCGGGATTGGACGGCAGTTTGCTGTAGAGCTCGGGCTTGTCGGCGTGATGCAGCACATACATGACGTGCGTGCCGCCCACCCCTTGCGGATCGTACAGGCCCGCATTCTCGAACCCTCGCGACTTCAGGTCGGCGATACGCCCTTCCGCGTGCCGCTTCATGTCGTCTTTGGTGCCGAACACGATGGCACCCGTGGGACAGGTTTTGACACAGGCCGGTTCCTGCCCCACCGCGACGCGATCCGAACACAGGGTGCACTTGTACACCTTGTGGTCTTTTTCGTTCATACGCGGCACATCGAACGGGCAGCCGGTGATGCAATAGCCGCAACCGATGCAGTTTTCCTCGTGAAAATCGACGATACCGTTGTTGTACTGGATGATGGCGCCCGGCGAGGGACAGGCCTTCAGGCAGCCTGGGTCCTCGCAGTGCATGCAGCCGTCCTTGCGGATCAGCCACTCGAGGTCCCCCTTGGGGTTTTCATATTCGGCAAACCGCATCACCGTCCACGACTGCGGCGTGAGGTCGGCCGGATTGTCGTAAACGCCGACATTCAGGCCGATCTCGTCGCGCAGGTCGTTCCATTCCATGCAGGCAACCTGGCACGCCTTGCAGCCGATGCACTTGGTGGTGTCGATGAGCTTGGCGACCTCCTGAACCGCCCCTCTTGCGGTGGGCGGCTGGATGGTGGTTGCGGAACGCCGCTTGATATCCAATGATTGCAATGCCATGGCTGCGCTCCTATGCCTTCTCGACGTTGACAAGGAATGACTTGAACTCGGGCGTCTGGGTATTGCCATCGCCGACCGACGGGGTCAGCGTATTGGCCAGGAAGCCCGGTTTGGCCAGTCCGACAAAGCCCCAATGCAGCGGGATGCCCACCTGGTGCACGGTCTTGCCATCGACCTGGAGCGCCTTGATCCGCTTGGTGACCAGGGCCACCGCCTTGATGTAGCCGCGGTTGGACGAGACTTTCACCTTGGACCCATTGACGATGCCCAGCTCCTTGGCCAGCGCCTCGCCGATTTCGACGAACTGCTCGGGCTGCAGGATGGCGTTCAGGCGTACGTTCTTGGTCCAGTAGTGGAAGTGCTCGGTCAGGCGATAGGTCGTGCCCACATAAGGGAACTTATCGGCCTTGCCCATTGCCGCCAGGTCGTCCTTGAAGACACGGGCCGCCGGGTTGCTGGTCGAGCGGGGTTCCTTCGGGTGCATGGGGTTGTAACCCAGAGGCGTCTCGAACGGCTCGTAATGCTCGGGGAAGGGGCCTTCGGCCATGGCCTTGCGGGCAAAGAAACGCGCCACGCCCTCGGGGTTCATGATGAACGGACCCATGCCGTTGGTCGGGACCTCGTCGAGCTTGAAGTCGGGCGTATCGGCGCCCACCCAGGACTTGCCGTTCCAGTGCACCAGGCTGCGACGGGGATTGAACGGCTTGCCGCTGGGATCGCAGGATGCCCGGTTGTACAGGACGCGGCGGTTCGCCGGCCACGCCCAGGCCCAGTTGAGCGTCTGGCCGATGCCGGTGGGGTCGCTGTTGTCGCGCCGGGCCATGAGGTTGCCCGCCGGAGACCAGCAGCCGGCGTAGATCCAGCAGCCGCTGATGGTGGAGCCGTCGTCGCGCAGCTCGGCAAACCCGGCCAACTGCTCGCCCGCCTTGCGCAAGACGCGCGTGGGATCTTTGGGATCAAGCAGATCGGTGAGCGCCCGGCCGGAATACTCTTTGGCCAGTTCCGCAGGCGTGGGGCTGTCCGGATTGGAATAAGGCCACCACAGCTTGACGATGGGATCGGGGTACTTGCCTCCGTCGGTGGCATAGAGCTTGCGCAGACGGGCGTACAGCAAGGCCATGACCTCGATGTCGGTCTTGGCTTCGCCCGGGGGCTCCGCGCCTTTCCAGTGCCATTGCAGCCAGCGCCCCGAGTTGACCAGCGCGCCTTCCTCTTCGGCAAAACAAGAAGTGGGCAGGCGGAAGACCTCGGTCTGAATCTTGCTGGGATCGACGTCGTTGTGCTCGCCCGCATTGCGCCAGAACTCGGAAGTTTCAGTCGCCAGGGGATCCATGATGACCAGGAACTTGAGCTTGGAGAAGGCCGCCGTCAGCTTGGACTTGTACGGCGCCGCCGCCAAAGGATTGAACCCCTGGCAGATATAGCCGTTCATCTTGCCCTGGTACATGAGCTCGTAGGTCTGCAGCATGTCGTACGGCTTGTCGAGCTTGGGCAGGAAGTCGAAACCCCAGTTGTTGTCCGCTGTCGCAGCATCGCCCCACCACGCCTTCATCAGGCTGACGTGGAACTTCTTGTAGTTTTGCCAGTAGCTGAGCTGATTGGGCCGCAATGGCTTTTGCGCACGGACGGCGATGTAATCGTCGAACGATTGCTCGGTCTCTTTGGGCAGCGTGAGGTAACCCGGCAGCAGGTCGGTCATGAGGCCCAGGTCGGTGAGACCCTGGATGTTGGAGTGGCCCCGCAAGGCGTTCATGCCCCCGCCCGCCACACCGATGTTCCCCAGCAGAAGCTGAACCATGGCGCCGGTGCGGATCATTTGCGAACCGACGGTATGTTGAGTCCAGCCCAAGGCGTACATGATGGTCGCGGCGCGACCCGGCGTGGCGGTCGACGCCAGCAGCTCGCAGACCTTCAGGAACTTGTCCTTGGGGGTACCGCAGACGCGTTCGACGGTTTCGGCGGTGTACCGGGAATAGTGCTTCTTGAGAAGCTGGTAGACGCACCTGGGGTGCTGCAGGGTCGGATCGGTGCGGACATAGCCGTCGTCGCCGCGTTCGTAATCCCAGCTGTCGCGGTTATAACTGCGGCCGGCTTCGTTGTAGCCGGAATACAGACCATCCTGGAACGCGAAGTCTTCGCGCACGATGAAGGAGAAATCCGTATAGTTGACGACATATTCGCGCTGGATCTTGTCGTTTTCGAGCAAATAATTGATGACACCGCCCAGGAAAGCGATATCGGTGCCCGACCGGATGGGCGCATAGAAGTCCGCGACGGATGCCGAGCGCGTGAAGCGCGGATCCACCACGATCAGTTTTGCGTTGTTATGGGCTTTGGCCTCGGTCACCCACTTGAACCCGCAAGGGTGGGCCTCGGCGGCGTTTCCGCCCATGATCAGCACTACATCGGCGTTCTTGATGTCGACCCAATGGTTCGTCATCGCTCCACGGCCAAACGTCGGGGCAAGACCTGCCACCGTCGGGCCGTGTCAGACACGAGCCTGGTTGTCGAACGACAGCATCCCGAGGCTGCGGATGACCTTATGAGTGATGTAGCCGACCTCATTGCTGCTGGCCGACGCCGCCAGCATGCCCATGGTGGTCCAGCGATTGACCAGTTTGCCGTCGTCGGTGCGCTCGACGAAATTGGCATCGCGATCCTGCTTCATGAGCTTGGAGATGCGATCGAGCGCCTCTTCCCAGGAGATGCGCTGCCATTTGTCGGAACCGGGCGCCCGATACTCGGGGTGCTTGAGGCGGAAAGGGCTGTGGATGAAATCGACCAGCGCCGCCCCCTTGGGGCACAGCGTACCGCGGTTCACGGGATGGTCGGGGTCGCCCTCGATGTGTGCAATGCTGGGTTCGGCGTTCTTGCCGCCGTCGCCAAGACTGTACATGAGGATGCCGCAAGCTACTGAACAATAAGGACAGGTGTTGCGCGTTTCGGTCATGCGCGCAAGCTTGTACTGACGGACATCGGCCAGTGCCGGCGTGGGCCCCGCGCCCAGCAACGCCAAACTGGATCCCGCCAGTGTCGTTCCTGTCACCTTGAAGAATTGCCGCCTAGTCATGTTGACCATGGAGCCCTCCAGAGATGAAAGAGTGATTCTTATTGCAGAGAAGGGGTTCCGGGCAACCACGATACACCCGGAATGGCCCCAGTATATGCGCTAGTTACAGGGAAAGCCATAGTCATGGCGAGTTGTCCGCGAAGGAATATGGCCTATTCGCGCGCGGGGATGTTCAACCCCCTGACAACGGCCGGTCGGGCGAGAAAGGCTTCCAGCACCCTGCGGACATTGGGAAAATCCTGAATGCCCACGAGATCGCCGGCCTCATAGAAACCGATCAGGTTGCGCACCCAGGGGAAAGTCGCCATGTCCGCGATGCTGTAGCCGCTGCTCATGATCCACTCGCGATCGTCCAGGCGTTGCTCGAGCACGCCCAGCAGGCGACGCGATTCGGCGACGTAGCGATCGCGCGGGCGCTTGTCCTCATAGTCTTTGCCGGCAAACTTGTTGAAGAAGCCGACCTGGCCGAACATCGGGCCGATGCCGTCCATCTGGAACATGAGCCACTGCATGGTTTCATAGCGCGTGGCCGGGTCCTTGGCCATGAACTGCCCGGTCTTGTCCGCCAGATAGATCAGGATGGCCCCGGACTCGAACAGCGCCAGCGGCCGGCCGCCCGGCCCATGGGGGTCGATGATGGCCGGAATCTTGTTGTTCGGATTGAGCGACAGGAACTCCGGGGACAACTGATCCTGCGTATCGAAACGCACCAGATGCGGCTCGTAGGGCAGGCGGGTTTCCTCGAGCATGATCGACACCTTGACCCCATTGGGCGTGGGCAACGAGTACAGCTGGAGACGGTCAGGGTGACGGGCCGGCCATTTGCGGCTGACGGGAAACGCAGCCAGGCGATTGGCCACGGTAGGGTCGATAGGCTGATTCATGCGGTAAGGCTCCAAACAAGACTGCTCTACCCCTTAAGCATAACCAACCAATATGTACATATCCATGCTCGTCTACCCTGAACGTTCAGTACACGGTCTTTGAGCCGCTTCGATGGCTCAGACGCTCAGGTATTGATCCAGCGTCTCGGCGCTACCGCTCAGACTCGCAGAATCGCCTTGCCACACGACCCGCCCTTTTTCGAGGATGTAATGCATGTCGGCCAGCCGCAAAAGGGGGCCGAGGTTCTTGTCGATGCAGATGATGGACAAGCCGCTTTGCTTGAGCTCCTTCAGGCAGTTCCAGATTTCGCTGCGGATCAGGGGGGCCAGGCCTTCCGTGGCCTCGTCGAGGATCAACAGGCGCGGATTGGTCATGAGCGCCCGCCCGATGGCCAGCATCTGCTGCTCTCCGCCGGAAAGATTCGCCCCGAGATTTTTTTCTCTTTCCTGCAGGCGGGGGAAAAACGCGTAAATCCGTTCGAGCGACCAGGGATCGGCGGATTTGCGGCGGTTGTTGGCGGTGGAAACCAGGTTTTCCCGTACGGACAGGTTGGGAAAGATCATCCGCCCTTCCGGCACCAGGCCGATGCCCTTGCGCGCCACTTTGTAACTGGGCAAGGCCTGAATGGGCTCGCCATCGAACAGGATGGTGCCGTGACGCGGGGGGGTGAGCCCCATGATGGTCTTGACCAGGGTCGACTTGCCCATGCCGTTGCGGCCCAGCAAGGTGATGAACTCGCCTTCGCGCATGCGCAAGTCCACACCGAACAACGCCTGGCTGCTGCCATAGCAGGTTTCTACTTCCTCGACTCGCAACAATTCCGTCATGACCTTACCTTTCTCCAGCTGCATCATTCGTCATCGCCCAGATAAGCGGCGCGCACCTCCGGGTTGGCGCGAATCTGGTCGACGGTGCCGCAGGCAATGGACCGCCCGTAGACCAGCACGGTGATGCGGTCCGCCAAGGAAAACACTGCCTTCATGTCGTGTTCGACCAGGACCATCGCATAATCCCCCTTGAGCCGGCTCAACAAGGCGGCCATCTGCTCGGATTCGCTCTGGCTCATCCCCGCCATGGGCTCATCCAGCAACAACAGGCGGGGCTTGGACACCAGCGCCATGGCCAATTCGAGCTGACGATGCTCCCCGTGCGCCATTTCACCCACGTTGGCCTGCATCCTCGCCCCCAGGCCCACCTGTTCCAGAACCGCGCACGCCGACTCGCGCAGGCGGGTCTCGGATATGACCGGACGCCAGAAATGAAAACTGTGCCCGTCACAGGCCTGCGCCGCCAACATGACGTTCTGCAAGGCGGAGAACTCACGGAACAGGGATGTGATCTGGTAGGAGCGGGCCAGGCCGCGCTGCGCACGCCGGTAACCCGGCATGTTCGTGATGTCCTCGCCCGCGAAGCGGATACGTCCGGAGGTCGGACGAAGCTCTCCCGAAAGCTGCCCGATGAGGGTCGACTTGCCGGCCCCATTGGGGCCGATGACCGCATGGATCTCACCGGGCTCGACATCCATCGAAAAGTCGTCCGTCGCCAGCAGCCCGCCATAGCGCTTGACCAGATTGCGTACCTCAAGCAGGCTCATGCCGCACCTTCCCTTGCCTATCCTGCACCAGCCCCCATAGGCCGCGCCGTGTAAACGAAACGATGATGACGATCAGCACGCCAAGGACCATCATCCACTTGTCTGTGTAGGCCTTCAGGATTTCCTCCAGGAGGATCAGGCCCACCGTGCCGGCCACAGGCCCCATGACTGTCCCCAGCCCCCCGAGCACGACCATGATGATGAAGTCGCCGGACATGATCCAGGACATGTAGGACGGGGACGAGAACATGGTGAGGTTGGCATAAAGCAAGCCCGCCACACCGCAGACCATGGAAGAAAGGACGTAGGCCGTCAGCCGATAGCGCAGGGTCGGGAAGCCGATGGCCGCCATCCGCACCGGGTTCGACTTGGACCCGCGCAGCACCATGCCGAACCGCGCATCGACGATGCGCCGGACGGCGTAGAGGACCAGCAGCAGCACCCCAAAACACACGTAGTAAAACACCACGCCGTTGCCCAGGTTCAGGCCGCTGAAATCGCTCTTGACCGTGATGGACAGACCGTCGTCGCCGCCGTACTGCTTGAGGCTGACGAAAAGGAAATAGAACATCTGCGAAAAGGCGAGCGTGATCATGATGAAGGCGATGCCCTTGGTCCGGAGCACCAGGGCCCCGGTCAAGGCGCCCACCACCGCACAACAGACCAATGTCGCCGCCAATTGAGCCCAGCCGTTGCTGACCCCGTGATGCGCCATGATGCCCACGACGTAGCTGCCCAGCCCCAGGAACAAGGCATGGCCGAAGCTCACCATGCCGCCAAAGCCGAGGATCAGGTTAAGCGACGAGGCGGCGATCGCAAAGATGAGGATGCGGCCGAACAGATTCAGGGAAAAGGTATCCCCCGACTGCAAGGCATAGACCGGCACCAGCCCCAGCAGCAGCAGGAGCAGCCCGGCAAAGAATTTCTCGGAATTGAATGTCTTCATGCTCGTGGTCTCAACCATTCTTGACAGGGAACAGCCCTTGCGGACGCAACACCAGCACGCCGGCCATGAGCAGGTAAATGAGCATGGAGGCGATCGCGGGACCGGCCGCATTGGCGGCATCGCGGTCCAGGAACTGGCGCATGACGAGCGGCAAGGCGGTACGGCCCAGCGTATCGACCACCCCCACGATGAGGGCCGACAGGAACGCCCCCCGGATGGAACCGATGCCGCCGATGACGATGACGACCATGGTCAGGATGAGAATGGGCTCGCCCATGCCCGGCTGCACCGACATGATGGGCCCGACCATCAGGCCGGCCACCCCCGCCAGCGCCGCGCCCAGGGCAAACACCATGCTGTTGAGCAGCTTGATGTTCACCCCCAGTGCGCCGACCATCATGCTGTTGCTGGAGCCGGCCCGGATCAGCATGCCCAGCCGGGTGCGATGGATGAGCAGATAGCTGCCGCCCGCAATCACCAGCCCCACCACGATGATGAGCAGTCGATAGACCGGATAGTTGATGCCCAGCAGGTTGACGCTGCCCGACAGGGCCTCGGGCACCTGCACGTAGTAGGGCGACGCCCCCCAGATCGACCGTGCCAACTCGTTGAAGAACAGGATGAGGCCGAAGGTGCCCAACACCTGATCGAGGTGGTCGCGGTCGTAAAGGCGGTACAAAGCGATGCGCTCGACCAGAAACCCCAGCAGCAACATGCCGGCGATCATGCCGACGAAGGCCACGAGGATGGAGCCGTAATGGTTGTACAAGGTGGCGGCAAAGAACGCGCCCATCATGAACAAGGAGCCATGCGCCAGGTTCACGAAGCTCATGATGCCGAACACCAGCGTCAATCCGGCGGCCATGAGGAACAGCAATATGCCGAACTGCAGGCCGTTCAAGGCCTGAATCAGAAACAGGGAAAAGGACATGTAGGCGGTCGCCCGTCGAATCGAAAGCCAAATGAATGGGAAGGGGGGCGAACCCCCCTGCCCACGACTCGGCCGGCACAGGCCGGCCATCAGGAAATGCCGAACGGCCGGATCACTTCATCGGGCACTGCGACGCGTAGGCGTCCTTGTGATTCTCGAACACGATGCCCTTGGTCGCGAACTCGGCCTTGCCGTCCTTGCCCTTGACCACATCGACACGGTAGAAGTTGGCGATGGGGAACTGGTTGTTGTTGTACGAGAACGGCCCGCGCACCGACTTGAAGTCGGCCGCCTTGAGCGCCGCGTGCAAGGCATCCTTGTCCTTGACGTTACCCTTGACCTTGCGGATGGCGGAATCCATCAGCATCGCGGCATCGTAGGACTGCGCCGCGTACATGGACGGCGACCGGCCGTACTTCTTCTCGAAATCCTTGACGAACTCTTTGTTCTGGGGATTGTCGAGATCGGGCGAATACGGCGAGTTGGTGATGACCCCGACGGCAATGTCCTGCAGCGCCGGCAAGGTGGAGCCGTCCACCGTGCTGGCGGAAAGCAGGGGCAGCTTGCCCAGCAGGCCGGCCTGGCGGTACTGCTTCACGAAATTCACGCCCATGCCGCCCGGATAGAACACATACACGGCGTCGGGGTTGGCGCTTTGCAATTGTGCCAGCTCGACCGAGTAATCGGGCTGGTTCACCTGTGTGTAGACCTCGTCGACGATCTTGCCCTTGTAATAGCGCTTGAAGCCATTGATGGCGTCCTTGCCCGCCTGGTAGTTGGGCGCCATCACATAGACGTTCTTGTAGCCCATGTCGGTGGCCAGCTTGCCGCCGCCTTCATGCAAGGAGTCGTTGTTCCAGGACGTGGAGAAGAAGTAGGGCGAGCAGCTGGCCCCGGACATGGGCGACGGCCCCGCGTTGGAGCCGATCAGGAAGACCTTGGCGTCCTCGATCGGCTTGTGCACGGCCATCATCACGTTCGAGAAGATGATGCCGGTCACGAAATCGACCTTGTCTTTCTCGAGCAGCTTCTGGGCCACCTGCACGCCGACGTCGGGCTTGAGCTGGTCGTCTTCCTTGATGACGGTAACCGGCACGTCGCCCAGCTTGCCGCCCTGCTTGTCGACGGCCAGCATGAAACCATCGTACTGGTCCACGCCCAGCGCGGCGCCTGGGCCGGTCAGCGTGGTGATGAAACCGATCTTGACCTGCGCCTGGGCCGCCCCCATACCCGCCAGCATCACAGCCGCGGCGGTCATGCCGAGGGCCATCTTGAACTTCTTCTGCATGGTGTCTCCTTGTATCGTTGTTCGTATGTTGTGTTGTCGATTCATTCCAGCAGGAATGGCGATTCTCCCTACAATCCGAAGAACCGTAAAGCATTGCCCCCCAGCAAACGCTGACGGGTGGGTTCCGCGAACTTGCTCTGCCGTATGAGCTTACCTATTTTTATCTCTCCCAGAGGGTAGGGATAATCCGAACCCAGCATGACGCGCTCCTCCCCCATGACGTCCACCAGCAGGGCCAGGGCGCGGGGGTCGAAGACGGCGGAATCGACGTAAAAGCGATCGACATAAGAAGACGGCGGGTTCGGGCAGTCGGCCCGCACGATATCCCGCTCGCGCCAGGCATTGTCGACACGGCCCAACAGGAAGGCGAAGCTTCCGCCGCCATGGGCAAAGCAGATCTTGAGCGAGCGCGGCAAGCGCTCGAAGGCGCCGGACAAGATCAGGGACAGGATGCCGAGCTGGGTTTCCGCCGGCATGGCGACGAGCCAGGGCAGCATCCACTTCTTCATGCGATTGTCGCCCCCCATCATGTCCCAGGGGTGCACGAGCAAGGGAATACCCTCATTGGCGCAATGCGTCAGGAAAGTCAGGAGGTCTTCGTTGTCCAGATCCTTGTCGCCGAAATGGTTGCCGATCTGCACCCCGACATGCCCGATGTTTTTTGCGCGCGATGCTTCGCGGCAGGCCGCGTCGATGTCCTGCAGCGGCACCTGCGCCAAAGGCTTCAGGCGCGCCGGATCGTGGGCGCACAGTTCGACGGCATAGTCGTTCATGCGCTGGGTCCAGGGCAGGGCCCGCTCGATGGGATAACGGTAGCCGAACATGACGGGCGTGGCGCACATGATCTGGACGTCCACGCCGCTTTCATCCATCTCGGCGATGCGCCGGGCCGGATCCCACAGCGCGGAATACACCGGGCGGAACTCCTTGGACCCGGTCATGATCATGCCCTGGCCATTGCCATCGTCGCGCAACCATGGCGCCGCCAAAGGGTCCAGCGCGGCGGCCTCCGCCTGCGTGATGGGCGGAAAGAAATGGGAATGGATGTCGACGACGGGTGATGCATTCGAGCTCACAAAGCGGCTCCCTGGTGTTGAGACGGGGTGGCCGGATGCAGCACAGGCTCGTGGCGTCCGGGATGAACAGTGCCGCAATGCGGGCAGGCCCGCAAGGACGGATCCTTGTAGAAACGCTCGAACAGGGGCGGAAGGTCGTCCACGATGCTCTTGAGCTGAACCTCGATGCGGTGCACGAGATGATTGCAGTTCAGGCAATACCATTCGAATCCGTCGAGCGCGCCGACCGGGCGCTGCCGCTCGATGACCAGGCAGCGGCTTTCGGGCTCGGGACGCTGAGGCGAGTGGCGCACATGCGGCGGCAAGAGGAACATGTCGCCCTCTTTGAGGTCGATCCGCTCGCGCCGCCCATCGATCATGATGTTCAGGTAGGCATTGCCTTTGAACTGATAGAAGAACTCTTCGCAGGGGTCATCATGGAAATCCGTGCGATGGTTCGGCCCGCCGACCACCGTGACGATGAAATCCGCATCCTTCCAGATCTGCTGATTGCCGACCGGCGGCTTGAGCAAGTGGTCATTGTCGTCCAGCCACCGCTTGAAATTGAGCGGCAGGCCGTACTGGTATTTGGTTGCGGCAGGTGCTGATCCCATGCAAGTCTCCTTCAATCTTCAAATATTCTGTGTCGTCATACCGCCAGCCTCTTCTGTATACCGTCATACAGTCGGCCTCCCGTCATCCCGGCGAAGGCCGGGATCCACCGCATGACCAATAGGCTGTTGTGGATCCCGGCCTTCGCCGGGATGACGAAACAAGAAGAATGACGAAATAAAGGCCTTCAGGACGCGTTGGCGACGGCCGCTTGCGGGGCCGACGAGGCGCCGCCTTCTTTTTGCCGGAGCAGATCGAGCGCCACGTCGACGATCATGTCCTCCTGGCCACCGACCATGCGGCGCCGCCCGAGCTCGACGAGAATGTCCACAGTGCTGAGGCCGTACTTCTTGGCGGCCGCTTCGGAGTGCCGCAGGAAGCTGGAATACACCCCGGCATAACCCAGCGCCAGGGTTTCGCGATCCACACGCACGGGGCGATCCTGCAGGGGGCGCACGATATCGTCGGCCGCGTCCATCAGGCGATACAGATCACAGCCGTGTTCCCAGCCAAGGCGGCTGGCCGCGGCGATGAAGACCTCCAGCGGCGCATTGCCGGCGCCCGCCCCCATGCCGGCCAGGCTGGCGTCGATGCGATCGCAACCTTCCTCGACCGCCACGATGCTGTTGGCGACCCCCAGGCTCAGGTTGTGGTGGGCATGCATGCCCGTCTGCGTTTCGGGCTTGAGCACGTCCTTGAAGGCCCGGAAACGATCGCGCACGTCGTTCATGCTGAGCGCGCCACCCGAGTCGACCACGTAGCAGCACGTCGCCCCATAGCTTTCCATCAGCTTGGCCTGCTGGGCGAGCAATTTGGGTTCGGCCATGTGGCTCATCATCAGGAAACCCACCGCTTCCATGCCGAGTTCACGCGCATATTCGATGTGCTGACGCGAGATATCGGCCTCGGTGCAATGGGTCGCCACGCGCACGATGCGCGCCCCGGCGTCATAGGCGGCACGCAGGTCGTGCACCGTGCCGATGCCGGGCAGCAGCAGTGTGGCGATCTTGGCATGCTTGACCACGCTGGCCACGGCCTCGATCCATTCGAGGTCGGAGTGCGCGCCAAAGCCATAGTTGAAGCTCGAGCCCTGAAGGCCGTCGCCGTGGGCGACTTCGATGGAGTCGACCTTGGCCGCATCGAGCGCGGCGGCAATCTGCCGGGCTTGCTCGACACTGTACTGATGGCGGATGGCGTGGCTGCCGTCGCGCAGCGTCACGTCGGAAATATAGAGTTTCTTGCTCGGATTCATGATGATCTTGCTCCTGATACCGGTGGCTCACGCCGTCTGCGTCTGGGCCTGGCCAAGCAGGCGGCTGGCGATCTGTTCGGCGGTGGCCAGCGCCGCGCTGGTCATGATGTCCAGGTTTCCGGCATAGGCCGGCAGGTAATGGGCGGCGCCCTCGACCTCGAGGAAGATCGACGTCTTGAGACCGCTCATGCGCCCCAGCCCCGGGATGTTCAGCGGCGCTGAAGGCTCGATGCGGTCGAACTGCACGGCCTGCTTCAGCCGGTATCCGGGTACGTACTGCTGCACCCGTTCGGCCATCCGCGCGACCGATTCGGCGATGCGGTCCTGATCGGCCATTTCGCTCAGGCAATACACGGTGTCGCGCATGATGAGCGGCGGCTCGGCCGGGTTGAGCACGATGATGGCCTTGCCCTTGGCGGCACCACCCACCGATTCAATCGCCTTGGAGGTGGTCTCGGTGAACTCGTCGATGTTGGCGCGTGTGCCGGGCCCCGCGCTGCGGCTGGAGATGCTGGCGACAATCTCGGCATAGTGCACGCGCGCCACGCTGGAAACGGCCGCCACCATGGGGATGGTGGCCTGCCCGCCGCAGGTGACCATGTTCACGTTGGGCGCATCGAGGTGTGTGTCCCCATTGACCACGGGAATGCAATACGGTCCGACCGCCGCCGGCGTGAGGTCCACCAGGCGGATCTCGGGACGCAAGCCGCGCAGATAGGCGTCGTTCTTGATGTGCGCCGCCGCGGACGTGGCATCGAACACCAATCCGATCTCGTCAAAGCCAGGCATGGCCGCCAGGCCCTCGACGCCCTCGGCCGTGGTGGCCACGCCCATGCGTGCGGCGCGCGCCAGACCATCCGAAGCCGGATCGATGCCCACCATGGCCGCCATCTCGATGTGCCGGCCGTGCCGCAGGATCTTGATCATCAGATCAGTGCCGATGTTGCCGCTGCCGATGATGGCAGCCTTGATTTTCCGGGTCATGATTCATGCCTCCAGGGATTAGCGCGGATCTCGCGGCTTGTATGCCACGGCCTTGATCTCGATCAGCAGGTGCGGATGCGGGAGCTGGTGGACGGCGACCGTGGTGCGCGCCGGACCGTTTTCGTCGAAGTACCGGCCGTAGACTTCGTTATAGCCGGAGAAATCGTTCATGTTGACCAGGAAGGTGCTGAGCTCGACCAGATCGCCCAGACCCGCGCCCTCGGTGGCCAGGATGTCCCGGATGTTCTCGATGACGGCTTGTGTCTGGACGCGGATATCCAGTTGGGTCGTGCCCAGGGCATCGGCCTGGGCGCCGGCGATGCTGTTGTCCGGCAGACGCGAACTGGTGCCCGACACGAAGAGGTAATCGCCGGCCCGCTTGATATGGGGGTAACGTCCGCGCGGCCTGGCCTTGCCCTGGACCACGCGGGCCTGAGTGGTAGTGGTATCGCTCATGCCGCCTCCTTGGCTGGCTGGACATTGAAGGAAACAGATCCCAAGGCCTGCATCTCGCAACGCACCGCGACGCCCGGCTGCACTGCCACTGCCGCGGTGGCTCCGCCGGCCATGACCAGGCTACCGGCCTCCAGGCGTTCGCCGTACTGCGCGGCCAGGCGCGAGGCGGCCACCAGGGCGCGCAAGGGATGGCCCAGAATGGCCGCCGTGCTGCCGGCCTCCATCGTGCGTCCATTGAAGGTCAGCAACAGACCCAGGTTGGAGAAATCCAGATCGGGCTTGTGCCAGGCCCCTACGATAAGCCCCGACGAAGACGCGTTGTCGGCAATCACATCGGGCAGGGAAAACTTGAAGTTCTCGTAACGGGAGTCGATGAGCTCGATGGCCGGCGCCACCGCCTCCACGGCAGCCAGCGCCTGCAGGGGGGTGACCTTGCCTTCCAGCGGCTTGCGCAGCAAGAAGCAGATTTCGGGCTCGACCCGGGGATGGACGTAAGCCGCCCGGTCGAGCACCCCGCCCTCTTCGACCAGCATGTCGGAAGTCAGGCGCCCCCAGATGAGGTCCGAGAGCCCCATCTGCACCATCTTGGCACGGCTGGTGAAACCCATCTTCATGCCGATGCGATACGCGCCGCGCTCCAGGCGGTGCTGCACCACGGCCGCCTGCACGGCATAGGCCTCATCCAGCGTCAATGCGTCGTCACCGGTGAGCTGCGGCGTGGCGCGCGCCGTACTGGCCGCATCGTCCAGGCGTTTTGCAACACGTTTGATCTTTTCGTTCATGTTCAAGCCTCCGCACGCCCAAAGGCGGCACGCACACTGCCGACGCCGTTGATCCGTGCCTCGAATACATCACCGGGCGCCACGGCGACCATGGGCCCGAGCGCGCCCGTCAGCACCACATCGCCCGCCCTCAGGGGCATCCCCACGTTCACCAGCGTGCGCGCCAGCCACAGGGCCGCATTCAATGGGTGTCCAAGACACGCCGCGCCCACCCCGGTCGAGACAGGCTCGCCGCCCCGCTCCATCACCATGCCCGCCAGGCGCAAATCCACGCTGTCGAGCTTGACCGGGCGGTTGCCCAGCACATACAGGCCCGACGACGCGTTGTCGGCGATGGTGTCGGTGATGCGGATATCCCAGTTGCGCACACGGCTGCCCACCACCTCGATGGCCGGCAGCACATAGGCGGTTGCGCGAAGCAGGTCGCTCATGACGATGTCCTCGCCGCCCAGATCCTGTTCGAGAACCAGGGCGATTTCCGCCTCGCACTTGGCCTGCATCAGCCGCGACCAGGCGATTTCTTCCCCGTCGTTCACGGCCATGTCGGCGAACAACATGCCGAAATCGGGTTGATCGACCCCCAATTGCTTCTGCACGGCCGGGGACGTCAGGCCGATCTTGCGGCCCGTGAGCCGGCGACCCTGCTTCAATGCACGGTCGGTGTTGATCTGCTGTACTGCGTAGGCCGCCTGGAGATCGTTCTCGGGCAGCATGCCGCGCACCGGATCGATGGGCTGGCCGCTTTGGGCCGCCTGGTGAAGCAGGTCGGCCGCCTGCTGGATGGCTGGGTTCATGCCACGGATTCCTTGTCGATGTGAATGCACACGTTGGTCAGTTCGGAATAGAAGTTCAGGGAATGCATGCCGCCTTCGCGGCCGATGCCCGACAGGCCTGCGCCGCCGAAGGGGGTGCGCAGGTCGCGCAGGAACCAGGAATTCACCCAGCTCAGCCCCACCCGCATGGACTGGCTGACACGATGCGCCCGGTTGAGATTGGTCGTCCAGATCGTCGCGGCAAGGCCGTAGCGCGTTTCGTTCGCCCGGGCAATGACTTCGCTTTCAGTATCGAAAGGCGCGACATGACAGATGGGCCCGAAGATTTCCTCGGTCGCGCAGCGGGCGTTGTCGGGCAAGCCCGCAATGACCGTCGGCTCGACCCAGAACCCCTGGTCGCGGGCGTCGCCGAACCGCGGCACCCCGCCCCCCACTAGCACCTGAGCCCCTTCTTCACGAGCCAGCGCGAAGTAGCCGAGCACCTTGTCGCGGTGTTCCGCCGATATCAATGGGCCGGTCGTCGTACCGTCTTCCAGGGGCCAGCCCAGCCGCAGGCCTCGGACACGCTCGGCCAAGGCAGCGCAGAAGCGGTCGTACAGGGGGCGTTCGACATAGACACGCTCGGAACACAGGCATACCTGGCCGGTGTTCAGGAAGATGGCGCGCATCATGCCGTCCAGCATCTTGTCGAAATCGCAATCGGCGAAGATGATGGCGGCGTTCTTGCCGCCCAGCTCGAAAGAGATCGGTTTCACGCCGTCTGCCGCGGCATGCATGATGGCCGTGCCGGTGCGCGATTCGCCCGTGAACGTGATGGCATCGATGTCGGGATGCGTGGTGATGAATTCCCCCGCCGAACCGGGCCCGAAGCCGTGCACCAGATTGAAGGCGCCAGGGGGCAGGCCCACCGCATCCATGACTTCTGCCAGAAGCGTGGCCGTGCCGGGCGTTTCTTCAGAGGGCTTGATCACCACCGAGTTTCCGCAAGCCAGGGCCGGCGCCACCTTCCAGGTGAGCAACAACAGGGGCAGGTTCCAGGGCGAGATGACGCCCACCACCCCCAGGGGGTTGCGCACGGTGTAATTCAGCGCCTGGGCTCCGCCGGGCAGGTCTGTCTGGAAGCAATCCAGCGGCGCCGTCTTGAGGATGTCGGCAAAGATGCGGAAGTTCGCCGCGCCGCGAGGGATATCGATGGTGGACACCATGCTGAGCGGCTTGCCCGTATCGGCCATTTCCGCCGCCATGAAGTCGTCCTTGCGGCGATCGATTTCGTCGGCGATGCGATACAACATGGCGGCACGCTCGGCGGCCGAGCTGCGGCCCCAGGTTTGCTGCGCGACCCGCCCCGCCTTGACCGCCGCATCGACCAAAGCGCGATCGGCCTCATGCACCTGGGCGACCACCGAACCGTCAACCGGATTCAGATCGTCGAAACGCCGCCCGCTTTCATGCCAACGGCCATCGACATAATTGAGAAACTGCTTCATCCATCACCTTTTCTTGGAGTGCCCTGCACTGATGTCGCCCATGCCTAATAGGATGTATACGTACTATTAGAAAACACGAAGGGAATCAAAAACATTATTGCTCGAGACAGTCTAAGAATTGAGCCCATAGACGTCAAGAAAATTTTTGATATGCGACTTAAGGGTTTACCTGTATTCCCGGTACAACCCCCATGCAATAAAAACCACGTGTCCCTACAAAATGGGCACGCCGCATGCGCTTGGAAGCCCCCCGCTTTTAAGGGATAATGTACGCTCAATGACATTTTCGTGCAGGTATTGCCTGAAGAACCCCACACTACTCAACCCCATGGCCGATACCGCTCCCCCACTTCCCCAAGCCGCGCCGGCGCAACCCGATTCGCCGGACGACAAGCTCTCGCCCCAGGTGCGTGAAATGCTGGCCAGTTTCCGGCTGGATGAGGTCGCCTCTCATTTGCTGCGCCGGGCGCATTTCATGGCCGAAGAGCTTTTCGCCCAGGAATTCACCGACGTGCCCCTGACGCCGCGCCAAAAGGCCGCCCTGATCACCGTCTACAAAAACCCCGGTCTGAACCAGAACGCGCTGGCCGATCACCTGTTCATGGACCGCAACACGGTTGCCGAAATGGTTCGCCGCCTGGTGACGTCCGGACTGCTGCGGCGCACTCGCGCCCAGGACGATCAGCGCGCCTACCGCCTGTTCCTCACCCCTGACGGCGCAGACCTGCTCAATCGCGTCATGCCGCGCGACCCGCTCGTCGAGGGCCGCATCCTCGAGGCCCTGCCTGCGGAATATCGCCCGCTTTTCATCAAATGCCTGCGCATGCTGGCGGAATCCGCCCCCCGGCACAGCGGAAGCTGACGACGGCTATCGCCCCCTCATCCTGTCGATCAGACGGCGGTCGCGCTTGGTGGGACGGCCGGCATCGATATCCATTGCCGGTTCCGGCGCAAGGCGCCGCATTTCCGCGGCCCGTTCGCGAGCGGCGATGCTCTCTGCGGTTTCGTCGTATAACTGCCGCGCCACGGGCGCCGGGCCACGCACCGCACTCAAGGCAAGCACGCGGACATGTATGACGGTTTCATCCCGGCGCACCGAGATCAAATCCCCCGGACTGACCTCGCGTGCAGGCTTGGCCGGGGATTCGTTCACCATCACCCTGCCCTTGCCGATTTCCTGCGCCGCCAAACTGCGCGTCTTGTAGAAACGGGCCGCCCACAGCCATTTGTCGAGTCTCAGTTTTTCCATGTTCCCGCCTGAAAGCCTATTGCCACGACCCCGCACCTGAACAGGCGTTGCAGGCTTGAAGATCGGGGCTCACGACAAATGTACCGCGAGAAGCACGCGCCGATCATGCCGCCAGCATTTTCCTCATGCAGCGCATCAGGCTGCCGATGGCAGGCAGCTTCATGTACAGCTCTTCGGCGGCATCCCAGTAGTCGCGGTGGTAACTGACCTTGCCATCCTCCGCGAACTTCAAATGAGAAACGCCGCGCATGACTTGCGCGCGACTGCGCCCCAGGACACGCACGCGGCAGCAGAATTCCCAGACCAGCATCGCCCCCGTCGCATCCACCACCCTTTCGGTGATGATGAACCGCGGCGCTTCGACCTGCCGGAACATGTGCGCGAATATGCGCTGGATGGCCTCCACGCCGCGCACTTCATTGAAGGGATCCTTGAAATAGGCATCCGCGCTGTAGAACTCGGGAAAACGCCTGACGCCGTCGGGCGTCAGGCCGTGATAGAAAGCGATCAGGCGATCCAGGTCCATGTCAGGCTCCGGTAATGCGTCGAACCAGGGGAAAATACCAGCGATACGGCAACAGCGACACGAGCTTCAGAACACGCGTGAAGCGCTTCGGGAAATGAATCTCGAAACCGCCCTTGCCGAAGCCCTTCACGATCGCGCTCGCCGCCTGCTCAGAGCTCATCAGGGCCGGCATGTCGAAATCGTTCTGCTCGGTCAGGCGCGTCTGCACGAAACCGGGATTGATGACCCAGACCCCGACCCCGCCAGGCGCGAGATCCATGTGCAGACACTGCGCAAACTGAATCAGCGCGGCCTTGCCGGGCCCATAACACAATGCCTTGGGCAAACCGCAATACCCGGCGACACTGGCGACAAAGGCGATCCCGCCCCCTGCCTGCAGCGAAGGCAGGACCGTGGCGGCAAGACGCATCGCGCCATTGAAATTCACGGCCACGACCTGCTCCGCCCGCGCCAGATCGAAATCCTGCGCCCGCATCGGCACATAATCGCCGGCCAGGTACACGACCAGATCCACCCCGCCCCAGGCGTCCACCAGTGTCTGGAAAGCCAGACCCAGCCCTTTCGTGTCCGTCGCATCGCAAGGCAGCAGCACGCTGCCGTCGATGCCCAGATCACGCAACTTTGCGGCCGAACGCGCCGACAGGGCCAGGCGCGCGCCGCGACGGGCAAGTTCCCTGGCCAGGGCAGCGCCTATGCCGCTCGAGGCGCCGACGAGCCAGACCCGCTTGCCCTGCCACTCTGTGATCTTGGGATTCACCGCTTATCTCCCGCTGCGCCTTTCATCGCTTGACGAAAGTCAGCGTGACCTCGCCCAGGTTGAAGCCCCACTTCGACATATAAGAACGATTGAGCATCACCTTGTCGTCCATCAGGAACATCCAGTCGTCGAAATTCACGTTGTAGGTCTTGCCGTCGACCGGCAAGGCCAGGACATAACGCCAATGCAAGGCGTTGCCGGCCACCCTGCCGATGGCCTCGCCCACCACGTCATCGGCCGTGCCGATATAGCGCCCATCGGGCTGGCGTTTCAGTGTCCACACCCGGCGCGACGTCGTACCGTCGGACCAGCTGAAATGCTCGTCCAGCACGCCCGTGTCGCCTTCCCAGCGCGCATCGACAACCACATGGAAGCGCTTCTTGACTTCGCCCGAGCGCCCCTGGAACATGCCCCAGGCATCGAGCGTGCCGCTGAAATAGTGCTTCATGTCGAGCGTCGGCTTCTCAGCCTTGTAGTGCTCGACGTCGGGGGCCGCGCAGGCGGTCAGGCCCAGCGACAGCAACAGCGTCGTCAACAGTTTCATGGTCGGATCTCCAGTGAATCGCGCCAGCGCCACAGCATCGTGGCGGCCAGCAGCTTGTAGCCCAGCGGCATCAAGGCGTAGGCGAATATCAGGGCGCCATGGCCGGCGTTTCCGCCGGGCCGGTAACCCGACAGGTCGAGCAAAGGCAGCGCCAAACCGGCAGCCAGGGCCAGATTCAGCTTGGCAACAAAATTCCATACCCCGAAACAGGCGCCGGTGCGCCCAAGGCGCTCGCCCAAGTCGGCGGCCATGGCGACCGGCAAGGCCAGATCGGCGCCCAACGCAAGGCCGGACAGCAGGCAGATACCCGCAAATGCCGCCACATCCCCCTTACCCAGCAGGCTCGTGCCGGCAAAGGCCGCCATGGCCAGCACCATTGCCAGCGCCCAAGCACGCACCCGGCCAAACCGTGCGGCCAGCCTGACCCAGACAGGCATCGAGGCGGCGCCGGCCACGAAATACAAGGCCAGCAACACCGCGCTGGCCGAGTCCGCCGCCAGCACATCGGCCACGAAGAACAGAAACAGCGTGGCCGGCAGGGCCGCGGCCAGGCCATTGACGATGAACACCGCCAGCAGGCGGCGAAACGCGCCGTCGCTCAATACGCGACGTATGCCCGGCGCCACCGGATCGGCCGCACCCGGCGACCCGGCGCCGGGACCGACACGGCTGAAACCCGCCCAGGCCGCACAAACCAGAAGAGGGGGCAAGAGCCAGGACAGGCGTTCGGTGCCCACGCTCAAGTCCTGGGCGAGAACGCCGGGCAGGGCCGCCGCCAACACGACCCCCAGCAGGCCGAATCCCTCCCGGGCCGCGGCAAGGCGTGTGCGCTCGTTCGAATCCACACCCACTGCGGCGCCCCAGGCCTGATAGGCCACTGTGGCGGCGGAAAAGCCCAAATAGGTGAGCGTCAGGGACCCCAGCAGCCAGGGCACCGCGCCGCGGGCGGGCGGGTTGAACAGCGCCATGAAGCCCGCGGCAAAGACCGGCAACGCAAACGCCAGCATGCGGCGGCGGGGCAGCCGATCCGCCAGCGCCCCCAGCCAGGGATCGACGAGCGCATCGAGCAGGCGCGCGCCGAACAGAAGGATGCCCAGCAGCGCCAATCCCATGCCGGTCGTCTCGGCATAGTACCGGGGCAGATGCACGTAGACGGGCAGCGCCCCGAAAGCCAGGGGCAGGCCAAGCATCCCATATGCCAGCACCGTGCCATTTGGCATCTCAACGCTCCTCGAGCTGCAGCAAGGCGGCCCTGAGGCCCGGCGCGCTGGTCTGTGGATCGAGCCAGATGGCGAAAAAAGCCTTGGCAAAATCCGGCTTGGCAATGGCGCCGATCAGGCCGTCGTTCTGATAGAAATACGCACCATCGGGCCGATACACGCCAACGATCTCATCGCCGGGCTTCACGTCGGGGAAAATGTCCGACATCTGCCTGCCCCAGTCCCGGAGCATGGCCTCATCCGCGACGAAACGGCGCATCTCATCGATGCTGGCCTGCGCAATGGCCTCACCCTCGATGTGGCGCTTGTAGTCGATCCGTAAGGCCAAGGGTGGGGCCTGTGGATCATCGCCTGCCCACAGGGTCGCTTCGTAAACGAGAAAGCCGAAGCGACGAAACTGCCCGCTGCCCCAGCGCTTGAGGCCCGCCAGGACGTCTGTCCGGGCGCCGGCCGCATCCAGACGGAACAGCAAGGGCAGGCCGGCCAGCATGTGCAAGACGGCGCGCCGCCTGGCGGAAACGCCCGGCGCGCCACACAAGACAGGGCGCTCAGCGATGCGCCAATTCGAACTGGAGGACATCGATGTTCCCGGCCAGAAAGCCGGCCTCGCAATAGCTCAGATAGAAGCGCCACAGACGACGGAAGGTCTCGTCAAAGCCCTGCGCCGCAATCCGCGGCCACTGTGCCTCGAACGCCTCCCGCCATTCGGCCAGCGTGCGGCCGTAATCGCGCCCGAAGGCGAACTCGTCCGTGACTCGCAAGCCCTGGGCCTGCGCCGCCGCGCGAAAAGCGCTGGGCGATGGCAGCATGCCCCCCGGAAAGATGTACTGCTGGATGAAATCGGTGCCCCGCCGATAGGCGGCAAACAGATCGTCCCGGATGACGATGCTCTGTATCACGGCCCGCCCTCCGGGCTCGAGCGCGCGCGCCACCGCGGCGAAATAGGCCGGCCACCATTGTTCACCCACCGCTTCGAACATCTCGATGGATACGATGCCGTCGAAGCGTTCCTGCACATCGCGATAGTCCTGCAGACGCAGGTCGGCCTGCGGCACGCGCCGCTGCGCCCACAGCAACTGAGCCGGCGAGAGGGTCAGGCCCGTCACGCCCAGACCGGCCTGCGTCGCCATCTCGGCAAATCCTCCCCAGCCGCAGCCGATCTCCAGAATCCGCCCCCCCTCGGGGACCCGCAGGCGTTCGAGGATGCGGGCATACTTGGCCTGCTGGGCGGAAAACAGGGTACCGTCGTCCTGCGGCCGATACAGGGCCGACGAGTAGGTCATGCTCTCGTCCAGCCAAAGGCGGTAGAAATCGTTGCCCAGGTCATAGTGCGCCATGATGTTGCGCTTGCTGCCCGCCCGGCTGTTGCGATTCAGCCAATGGCGGATACGCGCCGCGAACAGCCGGCGCCACGATCCGTAGATGGCTCTGGACAGGGTCTTGCGATTGTTGGCCAGCAATGCCAGCAAGGCGGTGATGTCGGAGGCATCCCACAGACCATCGAGGTAAGCCTCGGCCAGTCCGATGTCGCCCCGCGCAAGCACCCTGCCGAACATGGCCTGGTCGCGCACGTGCAGTTCGACTCCGCTGCCCCCCTCGCCAAAGACGGTGCAGGAGCCGTCCGGCATGACGATCTCCAGCCGTCCATGCTCCAGACTCTCCAGCAACCCGAAAACCGTACGCGTATCCCGCGTCAACTGCACCGCCACGCCTGACTGCGGCGAAGCGCCATAAACCGCCTGGTTCATTTTGTCGACTCCTTGAAAGATTCGGGCGGGCTCTGTGTCGTCCCTCGAAACGGCACCCCCTTGAGCCATAGCTTGAGCGCCTGCCAGTGAATCCGCAATATGACACCCAGAGTCAACAGCGGCATGCGCAGGAACGCCCATGCCAACGCGCGGCTGGACCAGCCTCGCGGCCGCCCGGAAATGGACGTCAGCAAAAGCCCGCCCTGCGCATCGTCATAATCGATGCGCACCTGCTGTATGGACCGCTCCAACATGAAGCGGAAACGGTAGCCGCCTTCCACCTGGTTGAACGGCGAGACATGAAACACTTTCTCGGCGCGGAAAAGTTCGCCGTCGGTCAGGGGCTTGCCATGACGATGCAGGAGATAGCTGTGCGTCCCGCCGAATGTGTTGTTGACCTCGGCCAGCACGGCAACGAGCCGCCCTGCGCGGTCATGGCAATACCAGAAACTGACCGGGTTGAAGACATAACCCAGCACACGCGGGAAAGTCTGCAGCACGATCTCGCCGTCGGCGGGCAATCCGCTCTCCGCCAGCACGCCTTCGATCCATGGCAACAGGGGGCTGCCGTCGCGGGGGCCATGATCCTTGGTGTAAAAGCTCAGCACATTGCGCCGATCGACGGAAAACAGGGCGCATTCGGCCTCCTGCAGGCGGCGCAGCGGCAATTGCACGTAGAACACCGGATACACAAAGGCGTTCACCACCGGACGCAAGCGCCGGTGCATCACATGGCCAAGGAAAAGGCGAGGTCGCATGTCCATGGCGAAACTCAGGCGGTCTCGGTTTGAAGCATGTCGGCTTCCACGGCACGCTGCTGCCATGGGGCCTGCACACCCAGGCCATTGGCCACGTTCAGGGCGGACCGAAGGCCATCTTCGTGGAAGCCGTAGCTGCCCCAGGCGCCGGCCAGCCAGATGCCCCCCTCGCCCTGGATCTGGGCCAGACGCTGTTGCGCCGCAATGGCCGGTCCATCGAAGATCGGGTGGGCATAATCGAATGTCGCCAGCACCTTGCCCGGATCCGGCTGGCGGGCCGGGTTCAACGTCACCACCACAGGCGTGGCAAATGGCAGGGGTTGAAGCCTGTTGATCAGATACGACACCCCCACGGGCTGATCGCCCGGCTTGCCCTCCCCCGCGAAATAATTCCAGGCCGACCAGAGCTTGCGATCGCGCGGCAACAAGGCCGGATCGGTATGCAGCACGGCATGGTTGGGCTGGTAGCGGATCGCGCCCAGAATATCGCGCTGGCCTTGGCTCGCCGTCTTTCCAAGGATGGACAGCGCCTGATCGCTATGGCACGCCATGACCACGTGATCGAAGTGCTCGCAGCCGCCCGCATGGGTGACCCGCAGGCCTTCGGCCTCGCGCCGCACGGTTTCGATGGGACACCCAAGCCGGATGTCGCTCAGTTCGGCGGCCAGCTTCCTGACGTATTCGCGCCCGCCCCCCTTCACGGTGCGCCACATGGGCCGATCGAAGATCTGCAGCAAGCCGTGGTTCTGACAGAACCGGATGAAGGTGGCCAGCGGCATGTCCAGCATCTGGCCCGTCGGGCAAGACCAGATCGCGGCCGCCATCGGCAACAGATACCAATTGGAGAACGCATTCGAATACCGGCCTTCGCGCAGGAAATTACGCAGGCTGCGCTCATTGTCCGGTTGGCGGGCCAGCCAGGCGGTGCTTTCGCGGTTGAAGCGCAGGATGTCCGACAGCATGGCCCAGAACTGCTGGCGCACGAGGTTGCGCTTCTGGCCGAATATGGTCGCCAGGCTGCTGCCGGCCCACTCCAGGCGCGGGTTTTCCAGACTCACCGAGAAGGACATCTCTGTCTCGACACTTTCGACGCCCAGCAGGTCGAACAGCCCGATCAGGTTGGGGTAGGTTCTTTCGTTGAACACGAGAAAGCCGGTGTCGACCGGGTGAGACTTGCCCTCCAGCGCGACGTCCACCGTATTGGTGTGGCCTCCCAGATATGAATTGGCCTCGAACAGCGTGACCTGGTAGCGCCGGGCAAGCAGCCAGGCACACGCCAGGCCGGAAATTCCTGCGCCGACGACAGCGATGCGTTGCGGTTTCATCATCAAATTCGCCTATCGGTTGCTGCCCCACAGCTCGGCATAGGCCGAGTGATTGTGGATGGATTCGAAGTTCTCGGAAGCCACCTTCCATTCGGCAATACGCGGGTCATTCATCAGACGCAGGGCGATGTCGCGCACCAGGTCCTCGACGAATTTCGGATTGTCATAGGCGCGCTCGGTCACCCATTTCTCGTCCGGCCGCTTGAGCAAGCCATACAGTTCGCAGGACGCCTCCTGCTCGGCCATCCGCACCAGCTCTTCGATAGGCAGGTCCGCATCCGCGCGTACTTCGATCGTGATGCGCGAACGCTGGTTATGCGCGCCATACTCGGAGATCTCTTTCGAGCAGGGACACAGGCTGGTGACAGGCGCCGTCACGCGCAAGGTCAACGACGACTCACCGGGTTCGCGGCGTTCGACCACCATGGCCACGTCGTAGTCCAGCAGGCTTTCGACACCCGACACCGGGGCCGCCTTGCGGATGAAGTACGGGAACTCGACTTCGATCCGGCCGCTGTCCGCATCCAGGCGCGCCAGCATTGCATCCAGCATGTCCCGCAAGCCATCCTGCGTCATGGGTTCATCGCACGCCTCGACCAGCTCGACAAAGCGCGACATATGCGTTCCCTTGACCTCGGGCGGCAAGCCGACGGAAAGACTGAGGCTGGCGACCGTCGTCACGATACGGCCGTCCTCGGTACGCAATAGGAGCGGATAGCGCAGTCCCTTCACACCCACGGACTGGATGGCCAGACGGCGGGTGTCGGTGCAGGACTGCACATCAGGCAGAAAAATATTCTCGTGAGCGTTCATCGCCGGCTCCTGAAAGAGATAGGGAATGTCTAAAGTTTGTCATGGACAAATCGCGTCATTGTTCATAAGATAATGTTGAACAATCTCTTTGTCAAAGAATTTCTTGTATTTGTCCAGGACAAAACATGAGCGACCCTAGTTTCAGCATTGGCGCTGTCGAGCGCGACACCGGGCTATCAAAGGATGTCCTGCGCATGTGGGAGCGCCGTTACGGCTTCCCCAACCCCGAACGCGACGCCCATGGCGAACGTCTCTATCCCGCCGAACAGGTCGAGCGCCTTAGACTGATAAAACGCCTGATGGATCAAGGCCATAGGCCAGGAAAGCTCGTGACGGCCCCCATCGAGGAGCTGGCCTCCCTGGCGCCCCGGCGGCCACGCCCCCCCCAGAACGAGCATGACGCGGCGAGCAGCGCCAGCCTGGAGGAACTGCTCGCCCTGATCAAGCAACATGACACCAACCGGTATGTCCACACCTTGCAATTGAGGCTGGCCCGCCAGGGCTTGCAGAGTTTTGTCGAGGACATCGTGGCTCCGATGGCCCAACTCGTGGGATTGGCTTGGGAGGACGGGCGCTTCGAGGTGTATGAAGAGCACCTCTTCACAGAACTGACCAAGCGCGTGCTGAGGCAAGCCATCGTCGCCCTGCCGCGCGGCCCCGGCGCGCCTCGCGTGCTGCTGACGACCGTCCCCGAAGAGCTGCACATCCTGGGCCTGCTCATGGTGGAAGCCCTGCTCGCCATGGAAGGCGCGGAATGCATTCCGCTCGGCACGCAGATGCCCCTGCTGGAAATCAGCCGGGCCGCCGAGGCTCATCGCGCCGATATCGTCGCGCTGTCGTTTTCAGGAGCTTTCCCGTCGCGGCAGATCCCCGACCTGCTGCTGCAATTGCGCAAGTTGCTGCCGGACGATGTGGAGCTATGGGTGGGAGGCGCAGGCATGGCGCGGGCCACACCGCCGGAGGGCGTGCGCCAGTTCCACACGCTCGAGCAAGGCACGGCCGCCTTGAACGACTGGCGCAGCAGACACCCTCAGGCCTGAGCCTCAATGAGAAGCGGGCTCCAGGTAGAGGTCTATCTCTCTGGCTGTACTGCGCGCCGTGCGCATGACACCAATGAGCGTCGCTGACGCAGGGCCTGTCCACTCGCCATAGCCCACAAGCCACAACCCAGGCAAATCACGGGCGCGCGTGCCTTCCACGGCCACCCTGGAATCCTGCACCAGGCCAAGCGGCTCTAATGGCTGTAAAGCAGGCCTGAATCCCGTACACCATATGATGGCATCCAGGGCTTTTTCCGCCCCATCGGACCACTGAGCGCCTCTCTCGGTAAGTCGCTCGAAGGGGGCGACGGCGTGCAGCACCCCTCGCGCTCGTGCATCCTTCACTGGCGGCACCATCACAATGTCTCCAAATCCGCCTGGAAGATCCGTGGGATCCCGGCCTTCCTGCAGCGCCTGCCAACGTGCCGTGGCCCGTTCGAAAAGCACCCGGCCATCGACCTCGTCCGACAAAAAGACCGGCGGCTGCAATGTGACCCATGTGGTGGATGCCGCTGTAAGCGATATCTCAGCCAGTATTTGAGCACCCGAATTGCCCCCGCCAACCACCATCACGCGCTGATCCTTGAATGGAGCAGGACAAACATAATGCGCCGAGTGCAATTGCTGCCCGGCAAACAACTCCATGCCCTCCACTGCGGGGATGAAGGGGTTTCGCCATGTTCCTGTGGCGCAGACAACAACACGCGAATGCCAATTCTTTGCTCCCGCCTTGACCAGGAAGCCATCCTCAGTGCGCTGAACCTCCGTGACCAACACCGGCCTCTCGATGTTGAATCCGTAACGGGCTTCGTACTGGCGCAGGTACTCGACCACGTGGTCACGGCTCGGGTACTGATCGCCTGAAGCGGGCATGGGCCACCCTGCAATTGAGCTCCAGGATGCGGGGGAGAACAGCCTGAGCGAGCGCCACCCATGTTGCCAGGCCCCGCCGCCGGCCTCCTCCGCATCAAGCAAAAGTACTGTTCGATTGGTTCGGCGAAGGAAATACGCCACCGACAGGGCTGCCTGGCCTGCTCCGATGATGATCACATCGTGGAAAGACATGGATTGGTTCCTATTTCAGTGCGCCACACTCAGCCGCAAAGCCAGGGCAGCCAGGGTGACGAGCAGCACGGGCATGGTCAGCACCGCGCCCACCCTGAAGTAGTAGCCCCAGCCAATCGTTGTGCCCTTCTTGGCCAGAACATGCAGCCACAGCAGCGTGGCCAGACTGCCGATAGGCGTGATCTTCGGCCCCAGGTCGCAACCGATCACATTGGCGTAAATCATGGCTTCCTTGACCGCCCCGCTTGCGCTGGACGCGTCAATAGACAAAGCGCCGATAAGCACCGTCGGCATATTGTTCATCACCGAGGACAGCAACGCAGAAAGGACGCCCGTTCCCATTGCCGCGCCCCACACGCCGCCTTGGGCAAATCGGTTCAGCGACAACGCAATGTAATCGGTCAGGCCGGCGTTGCGCAGGCCATACACCACCAGATACATGCCCAGTGAGAAGATCACGATCTGCCATGGCGCGCCATGCAACACTTTCTTTGTGCTAATGGCGTTTCCGCGCGCCGCCACCGCAAGCAAGAGCGCAGCGCCCGCAGCCGCCACGGCGCTCACGGGAACCCCCAGGGGCTCGAGGGCAAAGAATCCCGCCAGAAGCAGGACCAGCACGACCCAGCCGGCACGGAAGGTGGCCAAGTCCTTGATTGCGGCGGACGGCTGCTTGAGTTGGGCGAGGTTGTAAGTGGCAGGAATGCCGCGGCGGAAAAACAGCATCAGTACGCAAAGGCTGGTCAGAACCGAGGCAATATTGACCGGCACCATCACTGACGCGTAATCCGCGAAGCCGATCTTGAAAAAGTCGGCTGAGACGATGTTCACCAGATTGGAGACGATCAGAGGCAAGCTCGCGGTATCCGCAATGAAACCGGCGGCCATCACAAACGCCAGCGTTGCGGCGGGTGAAAAGCCCAGCGCAACCAGCATGGCCATCACGATGGGCGTCAGGATCAGCGCGGCGCCGTCGTTGGCAAACAGGGCAGAGACCGCCGCACCGAGCAGCACGATGAAGGCAAACAGCTTGCGCCCGCTGCCCCCTCCCCAGCGCGCGAAGTGCAATGCGGCCCACTCAAAGAATCCGGCCTCGTCCAGCAGCAGGCTGATGATGATGACGGCCACGAAGGTCGCCGTGGCATTCCAGACGATATTCCAGACCACCGGGATGTCGCCCAAGTGCACGACGCCGAGCAGCAGCGCGGCTGCCGCGCCAATCGATGCGCTCCAGCCAATGCCAAGGCCACGAGGCTGCCAGATGACCAGGATCAATGTGAAGATGAAAATCAGGATGGCCGTCAACATGACGCGTGAGTCCTAAAGAAAGGCGTCGTCTGCCTCAGCGCCGCGCGGCCAGGCCACGCCAGGCTGCGCGTTTGCCCGAGGCGAACGACTTGAAAAGGTAAAAACCGGCTTGATTTACTGGGACGACAGTTCGCGGGCGGTCGCCTGCAGGCAGATCTTCGACAGCCTATCTTCGGGCAGGTTGACCAAGAGCTCCAGACGGCGGCGCATCAGACGCATGGTCTGGCGAAAGGCCTCCAGCTTGACGTCGTCCGGCGCATCGCCCGCTGAAGGGTCGGCATACCCCCAATGGGCCGTGGCCGGATGCCCCGGCCAGATCGGACAGACTTCCCCGGCGGCGTTGTCGCACACCGTGATGATCAGATCCATCCGCGGTGCATCGGCCCCCGCGAACTCATCCCAGCTCTTGCTTCGAAGGCCGTCGACCGACACACCCGCCTGCCGCAGCACCTGCAGCGCCAGAGGATTGGGCTGCTGATTGTCGCGGGGGCTGCTGCCGGCGGAATAGGCTTTGAAGCGGCCTTGGCCCATATCGTTGAGCAAGGCCTCAGCCAGGATGCTGCGCGCCGAGTTGTGGGTGCAGAGAAACAGAACGTTCAGAGGAGTATTTGCTTCAGACATTGGAAATCTCAGCAGTTGCAATATGTGGAGGAAGCGGTGGAAGCCGGCGCGCATGCCGCGCCCTGGCAGCAGTTTTCAGTGAGGTAGGCCAGCAGGGAGTTCATCGTGTCGAAGGACGCGCGATAGACCAGATGGCGTCCCTGCCGCTCCTGGCTGGCAAGTCCGGCATGGGCCAGCTCTTTGAGGTGGAACGACAAGGCATTGGGGGCAACGCTCAACTGGTCGGCCAGGACGCCCGGCGTCAGCCCATCCTGGCCGGCAACCACCAGGGCCCGGAACACGCGCAGGCGCACCTCTTGGGCCAAGGCGGCCAGGGAGCGGATGACATCGGCTTCTTGCATGATTAATGATTCAATAATCTTTGAATTGTTGAATCGTAATGCAAAGCAACACCGAACACAATGGAATCTGATCTCGGACGAAAGGTTATGATGCGCAACCGCTGAAGTCGTACCACGACCGCCACGTCGGCGCTTGCCATTGACGGGTGTAAACAGCGCTACACACCCGGAGAAAACTGATGCGATGGGGCGCAACCACCTTGGCAAAAATGGCCATCGGCCTTTTTCTGATATGCGGTTTATCCGGCTGCTCCGGAGCTACCGCAGCGCCGGCTGAAGCCTCACATTATGAATTCTCGCTGGAGAACGGCACGCTTGAAATGAAAGACGGCGTGCGTTTGGCCGTGACGTACTATCGTCCCACAGCCAGAACGGCCGGAGAAACCTTTCCGGTCATCATGGAAATGCTGCCCTATCGCAAGGATGACTTTTTCGCGCTGGGCGATTATGAATATGGCGCCTATTTTGCCAAGCGTGGTTATGTCGTTGCCAGGGTGGATGTGCGCGGCACAGGGGGCAGCGAAGGCCGTATCCCCGAAAGCGAGTATTCCGAAGCAGAGATTTCCGATGCCGAGGAGCTGATCGCACAGCTGTCCAGAAAGAGCTGGTCCAATGGCAATGTGGGAATGTATGGCCTTTCATGGAGCGCCTTCAACTCCCTGATGACGGCCCACAGAAAACCACCTGCACTCAAGGCCATTATTGCGGCGCATGGGTCGACTGACCTGTTTTACAACGATGTTCACTACATCGACGGCGCCTTGCACATCGATTCCTATGCGCATCAAATCGATACCGATAACTCAATGCCGCAAAGCCCGGACTACCGCATTGATGAAGATTATTTCCGAAATCGCTTCGACAGGGAGCCCTGGCTATTCACCTGGCTGCGCCAGCAACAGGATGGCCATTTCTGGCGCAAGGAATCGCTCAAATTCAAGACACCCCTGGAAGTCCCGGCCTATCTGATCGGTGGATTGCTGGACGGCTACCGCGATTTCGTCATGGAGGTAAGCCAGACCTCCAAGGCTCCGGTCATTGCAGACATCGGACCATGGAACCACGCGTGGCCCGAATACGGCGTGCCCGGCCCCAACTACGAATGGCGGCAAAAAGCGTTGCGCTGGTGGGATTACTGGCTCAAAGATGTGGACAACGGTGTTTTGAATGAGCCCCGCTGGACGACATTCATGCGTACCGGGCATCCGCCCGCCACCGATTTGACCACCATCCCCGGTTATTGGCGTTGCGGCAAGCAATCGCCATTGGACGGCACCACAGTCCAACGCCTCTACCCCAAAACTGCGCAACAACTGGGCAATACGCCCTCAGCGCAGGAAGCAGCCCAAACCCTGCTCTACCGCGCCGGCGCCGGAATGGGCGCCGGCGGCTGGTGGGGCGAACAGACAGGCGACATGGCAGCCGACGACGCCCACAGTCTGGTCTACGACTCCGCCCCTTTGACCGAAGCCATGGAAATCATGGGCATGCCGCAAGTGCGCTTGCGCGTCGCCGCAGATGCACCTTTTTATCAGTGGACGGTGCGTTTGGAGGACGTCGCTCCGGATGGCAAGGTGTCATTGGTCAGCGGTGCGATCATCAATCCTTCCCAGCGCTTTTCACGGCTCGAGCCTGTAGGGCTGATTCCCGGTGAACCGACGACGCTGGCCACCTCGATTCACTTCACTACGTGGCGCTTCAAACCGGGCCACCGCATCCGCCTGGCCGTCGCCAATGCCCAGTTTCCCATGATCTGGCCCAGTCCCACGCCGGGCACCACCCGTCTCTTGCTGGGTGACGAAACATGGCTTGAGTTGCCGGCCGTGCCTGTAGAACACGAAACCAGCCAGGCCTGTGCGTTACCCCCGCCGGAGCCCAGCGATGCAGCGCCTTTTGGCAAAGAGATTGAAAATAGCGGCCCGGTTTTCAAAAGTGTCCGCAACGAACAAACCGGTGATTCGACATTCTCGACCGCCAGCGACATTACCTGGACCATTCGCAACAACAAATACCAGTCCCGCGAATCGTACCGATGGGACGTCAATGACGCCCTGCCCGCCAATGCCCGCTACCAAGGCGAGCGCAGAAACGTTTTCACCATCGCGGACAACGAGATCGACCTCTCGACCCAGGCGCTGATCGAGTCGGATGCCACATATTTCCACGTCACTTTCACAAAGACCCTGCGGCAAAACGGCAGCCTGGTCAGGGAAAAGACGTGGACAGACCGCATTCCGCGGGTGTACCAGTAGGGGGAACCTCCGGAAACCGCTTTTTCTGCCGCTTAAGAATGGAACCCAGCCGCGGAGGTGACCTAACGCGGCGGGCATGCCGCGCCCAGGCAACAGTCTTCTGTGAGGTAGGTCAGCAGGGCCCAGAACTCACGCAGACACACCTCTTGGGCCAAAGCGACCAGGGAGCGGATGACATCGGCTTCTTGCATGATTAATAATTCAATAATTTTTGAATTATTGAGTTCGTAATGCAAAGCGACATCGAACACAATGGAGTTTGATCTCAGATAAGCCACGCCGACGACTGATGAAAAATATAGAATCCGCCTTACAGCCAATCAGGAAAGGCCGCCGACAGAACTCACTCGCTTGGATTCTCGAGGCATTCGAGCATGACTCCGGCTATGCCCAGACGCGGATGTTCGGCTGCGAGGCCGCTTATCTCGACGGCCTGTTGTGCCTGGTCATCGCCGATCGCGAATCCCCCTGGAATGGCCTGCTGGTGTGTACGTCACGCGAGAGACACGCCGCTCTGGCTGCCGACATGCCCGCCTTACGGCCACATCCCATATTGGGAAAATGGCTTTACATACCGCAGGATGATCCGGAGTTCGAAGGCGTTGCATACTCGATGCAGGCACTGGTACTCCGCCGCGACCCCCGCGTGGGTGTCGAGCCCACGCCACACCGTCAGAAGAAGCCCAGTGGCTGACCCCCAGCCTCAGTGCCCTTTGATTTTCTAGAGAGCCGGAGCTTCCCGAACCCCGGGGCAGTTAGAAGCACATTGAACCTGTGCGCCTGCCCCTGCTAAGATGTATCGTCGAAGGCCTTGCCACCCCGGCTGGGCGCGAACGGAGATGCCATGCCCCCGCAGTTGCTGACTCCCTCTTCGAATCCAACCTCCACAATTAAACCATCGTACGAAATCGTGCCAATTTGCACGAATGTGTTCAGCCGTTGGGGCGAGGCAATGTCACGACGGGTGTTGTCTCTTCAGGCTCACAACCTTCAACCCAGCGACCACTTCTCAGGTCGAGCGTCCGTTGCTCGGTTTCATCATTGCGTGGTTGCTGATATTCATGCCTCAGCACATCGCGTCATGCGCACAAGCAGCCAGGTTTCAGCGGACAATGACAAGCATTTCAAAATCATCTGGCAAATAAGTGGGCGCAATATGATTGAGCATCGCAACGACTCAATCATCATCGAGCCCGGCCAATGGACAATCTACGACACAACTGAACCTTACATAGTCGACACGTCAGACAATTCCCGCTTCCTTGTCTTGTTACTGCCTGCCTCGGAACTGAGCCGCTGGGAATCTGGAATCGAATTCGTCACTGGCCGCGTCTTGCCCACTAGAGGCACTGCGGAAATCGCACGGGCCGCCTTGGCTGGCATGCTCGCAAACAACGTTGAGCTAGGGCTTGACGGTGAAATTGTGATGCAAGACTCGATAAGCGCTTTACTTGGGACAGCCATCGCGCAGATTTACGGCCAAACACTGAATGAACAGGGCGCCATCAATCGAAGGTTGTTGAAAGTCCAAGCCTACATCGATGAGCACCTCACCGAACGCGATCTCTGTCCAGAAGTCATTGCGCAGGCCTGCAATATGTCGCGCCGCAGCCTATACACGGCATTCAACGCAATCGGCCAGACACCCAGCAACTACATTCTCCAACGCCGCCTAAGCGTGGCAGCGCAACAGTTAATAAACCCCAAACTCCGCACTTCAATCACCCAGCTCGCTTTAGAGCTCGGGTTCTCCGACGCTGCCCATTTCGCGCGAGTATTCAGTAAGAAATATGGCCAAAGCCCTAGCTCCTGGCGCAATCACAAACTCGCTGCTGGGCGTTGATACCCAAATCCCAGATGTGCCTCGCTCCAGGGTAAACACTTAGGGCGATCTGCACGCGTAGTCAAATCGCCGCATTGCCATCCAAGCGGGTCCGGGCCCGCTTCGCTAATCTTCGAGAAACCTCAATGCACAACGCAGCGAACCCGCTGCATTACCTGCATTGCCTATTCTTTCCCATCTGATCTCGAGGATTACAAAGGCATGAACAACCAGAGTCTCAATATCGGTTTCATAGGGCTAGGCGTTATGGGGACTCCGATGGCATCGCATCTATCGCGAGCGGGCCACCGCATGACGCTGAATGACGTTAACGTGGAAGCGGCAAGTAGGCTTGCGAATGCTTTGGGAAATGGCGCTACCGCCGTTTCGAGTCCAAAAGAAGTCGCGGCACGAAGCGACATCGTAATCACTATGCTGCCAAACGGTAAGGTAGTCCAAGACGTCACATTCAGCGAAGACGGACTCATCGCGGGGTGGCGTCCAGGTTGCCTACTCCTTGACACCTCCTCGTCTCAGCCTTGGCTCACATTGGAAACGTCAAGCAAGCTGGCTGAGCACGGCATTGCGATGATCGACGCGCCCGTATCCGGAGCACAGTGGGGTGCGGAACAAGCAGAACTTGTTTTCATGGTCGGTGGCAAATCAGAGGATCTTGAGCGTGTACGCCCCCTTCTGAACTGCATGGGCAAGTCTGTATTTCATCTTGGCTCTTTGGGTTGTGGCCACGCTATGAAATGCATCAATAACCTGACGACCGCGATGATCTTCAGTGCAACTTGTGAAGGTCTAGCAATAGGGAAACGATATGGCCTCGACCCTGCTGAAATGGTAAAGGTTCTCAATGTTTCTACAGGAATGTCCTGGATCAGCCAAACGCATATCGAAAAACGCATTCTTAGCCGGGCCTTTGATGATCCTTTCAAACTTGACCTTATGCTGAAGGATATTGGCATTGCCAATGCACTTGCCCGTGAGACTCAAACGTCGGTACCAATATCGGCACTAGGCCAGCAACTATGGCAAGCAGCCTCGCTCGCGGCCGGGCCTGGAGCAAGCGTCAGCGAACTTGCCCGGTGGGTCGAACAACAATCTGGGACGGTAATCGAACCTGGCGCAGGTCCGAGCAGAATATAAGGGGACGCGCGATGCTAGAACGTCAATTTGCTGACTTCGCCGTCAACTTGACCGCCGATGAGGTACCCCAGGACGTACGCAACATCTTACGATGGATGGTAATGGCCGCAACCGGTACCGGAATTGCAGGTGCTGCCGAGGATGGCATAGAAGAGTTGCGGGCAATACTCATCGAGGCAGGTGGTACGCCGCAAGCAACAACCCTCGTATTCGGCGACCGCTTACCTGCTCATGGGGTTGCACAGTTAAACGCCACCATGTGTCGCGCACTGGACTACTGCGATGCGATGGCTCCTGGCCCACATATTGGCTCTGCGCTTCTACCCGCAGCTTTTGCCGCAGCGGAACTCGCCGGCGGCTGCAACGGAAAAACCTTTTTGGCTGCACTCGCAAGCGGCGCAGAACTGAGCTCCAGACTGAATTTGAGTGAAGCACAATACGACGGATTCGACCCCACAGGTATTGCTGTCGTTTTCTCCGCGACAGCCGCCGCCTCGCGGATTCTGAACCTGACCGCTGAGCAAACATTGCATGCTCTTGCGTTAGCGTTCAATCGCTGCGGTGGCAGCTTCCAAAGCCATGTGGATGGATCGCTCGGAGTACGCATAGTACAGGGCTGGGTTGCAGAGGCTGGTGTGCAATGTGCCCAACTGGCCCAGCGTGGAGTAACCGGACCCGTCAATTTTCTCACTGGCCATTACGGTTACGGCCATTTATATGGCCGCAACCAACTCGACTTTGAGGCCATAGGCAAGGATCTTGGAAAGACTTGGTGGGTGCATCGGATGGTCTTCAAGAAATACCCAAGCTGCGGTGTCACACAAGGCGTGACAGCGCTAGCTCTCTCTTTGGTCGAGGCAGGAGTGACCGCGGAGAGAGTGCAGACAGTTGAGGTGCGCCTGCCCCCCTATGCCCACAAACTAGTAGGCAAAGCATTTAACCCTGGCACCAACCCGCGTGTGGACGGACAGTTCAGTGCGGCATATTGCGTCGCAAATGCGCTGACACGTCGCTCATCCGCTCTTGCTCATTTCACTCCGGAACAAGTGCTTGATCCTTCTTTAAGCCCCATGATCAATCGCATCTCTGTCGTTGCCGACCCAGCGCTAAATGCGCGAGGCCATACGGCAGTTGATCTAACCGTAAACACATTTGATGGGCAAACGTTGGTACGTAACCTGGATATCGCCCCTGGATTCCCTGGTGCGGATCTGAATGAGACTCAACATCGCGCACGCTTTGCAGACTGTCTTGCATATGCCCCAAAAAAAATCTCAGCAGCCTCGATGGAACGCTACCTTACGGCGCTCGAATCAATTACCGAAATTGATGATGTCCGAACATTAATCCCGCTGCTGATTGCTGGATAACGATACGTACCGATCAACCCTTGGATAACTCACTGCTGCCATATGCACACGCTTTTGGTTCTTTACCCGCCCCCAACTTCACCCGAAGCATTCCGTGATTATTACATCGAGCATCATCTTCCGCTCGTCGCAAAACTGCCTGGGCTGCTCTCAAGCTGGCATAGCTTCGAAGTGAATGGCGTCAATGCCACATCACCTTACTTTTGCGTATGGCAAGGAAACTTCGCAAGCGCTGATGCCATGAGCCTCGCAATGCAAAGCGAAATCGGGCAGCGAGTTGCTTCCGACACAGCCAACTACGCAAGCGGCGGGGTGCTGATTCTTCACATGCCAATTAACACCCACTGACAACATCAACAATCAAAAATTCCATAACCAGGAGACTAGCCAATGAAACCCACCATTTCCACCTTGCTTCGTTGGGCTTGCGCACTTCCCGCCGCCATTGCAATCGGCGCGCCAGCTTATGCGGCCAATCCAATCCGCATTGGATCCGTGTTGTCCATAACTGGGCCCGCTTCATACATCGGTGACCCCGAATCCAAGACCCTGAAAATTTATGTGGATCAAATCAATTCTTCTGGCGGCGTACTCGGTCGTCCGCTGGAACTCGTTACCTATGACGACGCGGGTGATGCGAACAAAGCACGAACTCTCGCACAACGCTTGATAGACCGTGACGATATTGTCGCAATGGTAGGTGGGTCAACTACCGGAACCACGATGGCAATGATTCCGGTCTTCAACTCTGCCAAGATCCCTTTCATGTCCATTGCCGGCAGTGTGAACATCATCGAACCGGTTCGCCCCTTTGTGTTCAAAAGCCCGCACACGGATCGCATGGGATGTGAGCGAGTATTTTCCGACATGCAAAAGCGCAAACTTACCTCTATCGCCTTGATTGCCGGTACTGACGGCTTCGGCACCTCAATGAAAGAACAGTGTCTCAAGGTGGCGGACAAATATGGCATCAAGATCCTAATCGACCAGACCTATGGGGCGCAGGACACCGACATGACGCCCCAGCTCGCCAAGATCAAAGCCACACCAGGGGTTCAAGCCGTATTCAATACAGGAGCATCGGGCCAGGGGCCGGCCGTCCTCACTCGTAACTACGGTCAACTGGACATGAAAAATATTCCCCTGTATCAAAACCCGGGGGTGGCTTCCAAAAGCTACATCGAACTTTCGGGCGCAGCCGCTGAAGGGGTCAGATTACCGGCAGCCGCACTTCTCGTCGCAACCAAGCTTCCTGAAAACGATCCCCAGAAGCCAGTGGTGGTGGGCTATATGCAAACCTATGAAAAAGCTACTGGTCAACCCGTGTCCACATTCGGCGGCGGAGCTTACGACGGGCTGATGATGGTTGTCCAAGCCATCAAGCACGCAGGCAGTACTGACCCCAAGAAAATTCGTGACGCTCTGGAAAAAACAAAAGGTTTCATTGGCACATCCGGTGTCGTGAATATGAGCCCGGAGGATCACCTTGGTTTGACCATCGACGCTTTCCGCATGCTGGAAGTAAAGAATGGTGACTGGCTACTGGTTGACTGACTTTTCAAGATTACTCGCTCCGTGAGGAAGCCAGCACATGTCCCAACTACTTCAGTTTGTTTTTTCAGGCCTGACCGTCGGTGCCGTGTATTCAATTGTCGCTATTGGCTTCACATTGATTTATGCAGCATCTGACGTCGTCAATTTTGCACAGGGAGAGTTTGTCATGCTTGGTGGGATGACAACGGTATTTCTGGTCACCTTAGGTCTTCCTGTGCCATTAGCTGCCATAAGCGCCGTCGGCGTAGCAGTTATTGTGGGTATCTTGCTGCAAAAACTCGCTATCGAACGCGCCAGAGATGCATCACCAGTTACTCTGATCATCATCACACTCGGCGCCTCAATTTTCATCCGTGGTGTGGCAAGCCTCTGCTTCGATAAGCAGTTCCACAAACTTGCGTCCTTTTCCGGGGATGCCCCCATTGTGATTGGAGGAGCAACAATACTTCCTCAAAGCCTTTGGATGCTTGGCAGTGCAGTCCTCATGTTTCTTGCTCTTTGGCTGTTCCTGGAGAAAACATTGACCGGCAAGGCGTTACGCGCGAGTGCGGCCAACCGCTTATCGGCACGCCTCGTCGGCATCAATATTTCCTATGTGTTGGCCCTGTCATTTGGCTTGTCGGCAGCACTCGGAGCATTAGCCGGCATTCTCGTCACACCAGTAACCCTTACACGCTACGACATCGGAGCATTGCTCGCGCTTAAGGGTTTCTCCGCTGCAATTTTTGGCGGTCTAGGGAACCCTGTTGGGGCTGTTGTGGGAGGGCTGCTGCTCGGTCTTCTGGAGTCCGTGGCTGCCGGCTACTTGACGTCGGTATACAAAGATGGAGTGGCGTTCATCGCCCTGATTCTCATACTGCTCGTAATGCCAAATGGCCTTTTTGGCAGCAAGCTTGTGGAGCGTGTATGAACGGTAAAAGTGAGCTGTACGTAAGTTCCCGTGCCATCGGGTTACTAGCCCTGCTGATTATCATTCTGCCCATTTTCGCTAACTCAAACTATGTGATACGTATCGCTGCCTTGGTATGGATCATGGGTTTGGCAGCGGTAGGTCTACATATCCTTATGGGCCTAGCGGGACAAATCAGCCTTGGCCACGCAGGATTCTTTGGCATAGGCGCCTATGCAAGCGCTGTTTTACCGGCTCGTTACGGCGTGCCCGTACCGCTCGCAATATTTGCTGGTATTGCCGCGTCCAGCCTTGTCGCCTACCTCGTAGGCAAACCAATTCTTCGCCTGAAGGGGCACTACCTTGCTATTGCGACGCTAGGATTTTCACTATTGGTGGGCCTCGCAATCACTAGTGAAGTCTCGCTGACTGGAGGCCCTGACGGCATGGATGTGGAGCGGCTATCCCTTGGCGGATTTGTCATTGAAGCGCCCATGATTTGGTACTGGATCAGTGGAATCTTGCTAATAGGCGGTACCGCCATCGCTGTAGTTTTACGTGATAGTCCGACCGGACGTGCGCTGCGAGCCATCCTCGACAGCGAGATCGCAGCGGCAAGCATGGGCGTTGACGTCGCCCGCCGAAAGCTACAGGCTTTCGTCATCGCTTCCGTCTACGCCGCCGTTGCAGGAAGCGCCCTTGCTCTCATGAATGGATTTATCACTCCCGACGTAGCGGGCTTCATGGTCTCGGTGGAGTTTGTCGCCATGGTGGTCATCGGAGGGACAGCAACGCCATTCGGCGCACTGATTGGCGCGGCCCTGCTCACGACATTACCCCAACTGCTTGCATCTTTTTCCGACTATCAAGACATCGTGGTGGGTTTAATCATCATGCTCTCAATGATTTTTCTCAGGCAAGGCATCGTGCCAGCCTTAGGACAGCTTTTCCGGAGGAAGAGCCGGTGAGCACTGTCTTAGAGGTTCGTAATCTCTCAATTACCTTCGGCGGAGTCGTCGCAGTGGACGATGTCTCATTCGACGCCCCGCGGGGTGAAATTCTTTCGATCATTGGCCCCAATGGAGCTGGGAAAACGACTCTGTTCAACATGGTCTCAGGTCTTTACAAGCCTCGAACAGGCACAGTGTTGATGGATGGTGAAAATGTCAGCGGCTTATCACCCTTCAAGCTTGCACGAAAAGGCCTGTCTCGAACATTTCAAAACTTGCAAGTCTTCCCTCAACAAACCGTCCTGGACAATGTAATGGTTGGTCGGGCACGTTGGGAAACCACAAGTCTGGTTCAAGACCTGCTGCACCTGCCTGCCGTCGCGCGGCAAAATCAGGCAAGCCGTGCACACGCCTTGTCTGCGCTGGAACGCACGGGTCTCGCCTCACATGCGCACACCATCGCAGGGGGCCTTTCTTATGGCGTTCTCAAGCGATTGGAAATCGCCCGCGCCATCGCAAGTGAACCGCGCGTTCTTCTATTGGACGAGCCTGCTGCCGGGTGTAACGCCGTTGAAACGGAAGAGATCGAGACGATGTTGCGAGGCCTAGCCGGTGACGTGTCGATTGTGCTCATCGAACATGATATGAAAATGGTCATGCGTCTATCGCACCAAGTCCTCGTTCTCAACCAAGGACGCATCCTCGCCCGAGGAAAACCGGACGAAATTCGCAGTAACCCGGAGGTGATTGCCGCCTATCTTGGTACGCATGCAAAGGAGGTTGAAGATGCTTCGAATTGAAAACCTTTGCACCGCTTACGGACGCATCTCGGTGCTCAAGAAGGTATCGCTTCATGTAAACACCGGAGAAATCGTTGCACTGCTTGGTGCCAATGGCGCAGGCAAAACCACGCTACTTCACACAGTCTCAGGCCTGCACCGCCAGAGCCAGGGAAATATCTTTCTTGAGGGCAGCAAGCTCGACGACGTGCCGCCGCATCGTCGGGTCATGCTTGGCTTAGGCCATGCGCCAGAGGGTCGGCAGGTATTCAAGCCCTTGTCCGTGGCCGACAACCTGCGTCTTGGCGCGTATTGCCGCAAGGACAGCCAAATAGAGACCGATATTGAAAGCGTCTATCGCATGTTCCCAGTACTCGGGGAGATGCGCCACCGCGTAGCTTCGGATTTGTCAGGAGGGCAGCAGCAAATGCTGGCCATTGGCCGCGCACTCATGAGCAGTCCAAAACTTTTGCTACTTGACGAGCCTTCGCTTGGCTTGGCTCCACTCATCATCGATCAAATCTTCGAGGTACTGATCGAGCTAAGAAGCAAGGGCGTGACCATTTTAGTCGTCGAACAAAATGCAGCGGCAGCCCTTGCAATCGCCGATCGTGGGTACGTCCTGGAGACTGGCCGCGTAGTTCACCAGGGGACAGGCCGCGAATTGTTATCCGATCCCGCCGTGCGCAATGCCTATCTCGGAATTTGAATTTCCACTCAACAACAAAACCCTCCCGTCTCGCAAATCCCTGTCATTGTCACCATCGTAGGAGCATTTCTTGAAAACCTTCCAGAACACCATTGGTGGACGCCAAGTTGGGGCAACTAGAACTTTTGAATCGAGGAATCCCGCCACCGGAGAGCCCATCGGTCTTGTCCCCCATTGCGACTCACTTCAGGTAGCAGATGCCCTCAAGGCCGCGAAAGCCGCTCAGCCAGCCTGGGCCGCACTGCCTGACTCCAAACGCCGCGAATACCTGGAAAAAGTCGCCGACGCCTTACGAGATAATTCGCGCTATCTCGCTGAATGGATTACACGTGAACAAGGCAAACCGCTCGGTGGCACAGCACCGGATCAGGTTCCCGGAGCCCTTTTTGAACTTGCAGGTTGCGAAGCATGGACTCGAGTGCCTGCAGGCCTGGATATACCAATAGAGACCGTATTTGAAGACGGTGATCGCAAATATGAAGTACACCGTAAGCCTTATGGCGTCATTGCTGCAATTGCCCCGTGGAACTGGCCTCTACTGATCGCAATCTGGCAAATCATTCCGTCGTTACGAACAGGTAACACAGTCGTAATCAAACCGTCGGAATACACAAGCATTGGCACTCTTGAAATGGTACGTATCATCGCAGAGCAACTGCCTCCGGGAGTGCTCAACTCAGTCAGCGGGCCTGGTGAAGTAGGGGCTGCACTTGTGGACAACCCCCTGGTCGACAAGATCATGTTTACAGGATCGAGTGCAACCGGTGCGAAAATTGCCGCTATTGCTGCAGGCCGCCTCATCCCGACAACGATGGAACTTGGCGGCAACGATGCGGCCATCGTACTTCCGGACGCAGAACCAAAAGCCATTGCCATGGGACTGTTCTGGGGAGCGTTCATCAACATGGGACAAACCTGCGCCGCAATCAAGCGGCTCTATGTACACGAAACACTGCACGATGCCGTCGTTAATGAGCTTAAGCACATCGCCACATCAGTTCCCATGGGTGACGGTATGGAGGCCGATGTGGTCATGGGGCCTATCCAAAACCGCATGCAATTAGAAAAAGTGACGCGCCTCGTGAACGAAGCCCGGCTGGCCGGAGGCAATATTGTCTGCGGTGGACAATCTGAAGGAGAGCGCGGAAACTTCTACCCATTGACTCTCGTAACCAACGTCCACGATGGCACCAGCTTGGTGGACGAGGAGCAGTTCGGGCCAGCGCTGCCTATCATCAAGTACACAAACATCGAGGATGCCATTGAAAGCGCTAACCGGCTCGACGTGGGACTAGGCGCCTCAGTCTGGTCCAATGACGTCGAAAAAGCCAAGACGGTTGCGACCCGCCTCGAAGCCGGCACCGTCTGGATCAATCAGCACGGAGCAATTCACCCCATGGTGCCTTTTGGAGGAGTCAAAGGTTCGGGCTGGGGAGTAGAGTTCGGACTTGAAGGGCTAAAGGCTGTCACACAACCACAAGTGATCAGCATTCCAAAATAGTACTGTCGGTAAGCAATTCCCTAAAAAAACAGCAAGCGTCGGTAATTAAAAAGAAACGGCTGCCCCCAGGGCAGCCGTTTCTTTTGTCGGTTCGATAGAGCGAGCCAATCGCCTACACACTGGGCCCACCTCACTTAGCAACATCCCAGGCAACATCGCGCACAAGGCGAGCACCCTAAGCCAGATGACCGCATCGCGCTGGGCATGACTTGCTTCAATTAGGGTAAGCGATACGAAAATAACGATCTTTCCTTATATCTTGGATCGCTTTTGGCTGGCACAATCTGCATTGGACATCAGAGGCCTGATCGCCGCCTGCGGCAGCATATCTCCGATACGCAAGCACGGCGCGGGTGCTGATGCATGTACCAGGAAAATAAGACGTCTTATTTCAGACCAAAGGAGAAACCATGAAATTGTGTAGCACTTTGCTGGCCACGATGGGCCTGGCCTGTGTCATGAGCGGCGCACAGGCGGAAATCAAGGTAGGGGTCGTTCTGTCCGCCACCGGGCCTGCCGCGTCGCTCGGCATCCCTGAGCGCAACACCATCGCCATTCTGCCGACGTCCATTGGCGGCGAGCCGGTCAGCTACATCGTGCTGGACGACGCCTCCGATACGACAACCGCCGTGAAAAATACCCGCAAGCTGCTGGCGGAAGACAAGGTTGACGTACTGCTTGGCTCGACAACCAGCCCTCCCTCCCTGGCAATGGTCGACGTGGTCGCCGACAGCAAGACGCCCATGATTTCCATGGCGGCATCGGCACGCATCGTGGCGCCTATGGATGAAAAGCGCCGCTGGGTCTTCAAGACCCCGCAGAACGATCAGCAAATGGCCTCAGCCATTGTCGGGCACATGAAAGCCAACAAGATCAAATCCGTGGCGTTCATCGGGTTTGCCAATGCCTATGGCGATGGCTGGTATGACCAGTTCAAACAGCAGGCCGACAAGGCCGGCATCGAGGTCCGCACCAACGAGCGTTACAACCCGTCGGATACCTCCGTGACGGGGCAGACGCTCAAGCTCATGGCCAGCAACGCGGACGCCGTGTTCATTGCCGGCTCGGGCACTCCTTCGGCGCTGCCTCAGAAGACCTTGCGCCAGCGTGGCTATAAGGGCCCCATCTATCAGACCCACGGTGTCGCCAACAACGACTTCCTGCGCATTTGCGGCGAAGACTGCGAGGGCGCCCTGCTGCCGGTTGGTCCCGTCCAGATGGCGCGCAACCTGCCCGACTCTCACCCCGTCAAGGCCAGCGCCTTGAAATATGTCGAGAAATATGAAGCCGCATACGGCAAGGGGTCGGTGTCCAGCTTCGGCGCGTATGCCTGGGATGCCGGCATCTTGCTGGAAGCGGCCGTGCCCACGGCCCTGAAAGCGGCCAAGCCCGGCACCAGCGAGTTCCGCGCGGCCCTGCGCGATGCCCTGGAAGGGCTCAAAGAGGTCAAGGGCGCCACCGGCGTGTATACGATGACCCCGCAAGACCACCTCGGCCTGGATGAGCGCTCGCGAGTGATGGTTGAAATCCGCAATGGCAACTGGTCGCTATTGAAGTGATCCCTCGCGCCAGGGGGCGTTCTCCCGCCTCCTGGCATGCGTTCACGCCCTCGGGCGCATGGTCACCGCGTCAATCCGCCAAAGCCAGGGGGTCCGCGGCGCGAAAGCGCTCCGTCAACGCCTGGGTGGCCTTGGGCGTGGTGCCATCCGCCAGTTGAAAACAACCATCCAGATGGCGTTCGGTGGCCGGCAGCAGGCGGCGATACAGATCGCGGCAGACGACGCGTGCCTGCTGCCCCGGCCAGTCCGCAGGCAGCAGCACATCCGGCAACACCGGGTCGCGCAGCAGCAGATGGCGATAGTCGTGCACCAGCAAGAGCCGCAGCAGGAACGCGTTTTCATCGCTGACTTCAGAGGCGCCCGCATGAAGCGCCGCCAGGGCGGGCTGGTAGCGCGCCACAAAATTCCGATAGCGCTCGGCCAGTTGCTGCAGGTCCCAGGCCGTTTGCACCATGGCAGCCTCCGACGCCGCGGCGCCAAGGCCGACATCCGCGGCGATCAAGGGCTTGAGCTGATGGCTCAAATGCCCGAGCCCTTCGGTGACCAGCGACTCCAGGGCCGTGACCAGATTGGCGTTCGGGTGCACAAAGCTGTTGTTGTTCAGTGCGCCAAAGCCATGCCACGACAGGGCCTTGTGCAGCAACTCCCGGTCTTTTCCGACAAGCTCGCCGATCACCAGTATCAGGCGCCACCGCCTGTCCCAGGACGGGGCCCTGGCCGCGTAAATGGATGCGGCGGCATCCTCGAAGCGCTGTGCGGCCGAAGGCGTCAGAAAATATTCGGTGCGCCGGCCGATGCGCGTACTGTCCAGCCAGCCGCTGCGCACCAGGCGAAAGACGGCGGTGCGCACCAGGCGCTCGCTCAACCCCAGGGGTTCGAGCAAGCGGATCAGGCTGCCCAGCCAGATGCGCCCACCGCGCGGCACCACGGTGTCGCCGAAGATGGAAATCAGCAGGGAACCCGCCTGGATGCGTTCGCGATGCTGAAACTTTTCAAGCAGATCCTCGACCGGATCCACGACCGGATTGCCCACACAGGAAAGGTCGGCGTGCTCTTGGGAAGTCTCGGAGATGGAGGGGTGTTGTGCTTCTGTACTCACGATGCTGCTTCTGTTGGTAGTCAACCCTTAGCGACCTGTTCAGTCCGTTGCCGAAGATGAAGTGCTGCCGCCCCTGCCGGGGAAATATACCCGATCGCCGCCAAGCGGCGGACAGGCCCGACCACGGGCCCCGTTCCAATAATGCGGTTTCCAGGGCGGCCCAGCTTTGCCTTGGGGCAATGGCAGCGGATCGCCTCGACCCCGTAGTATAGATACATTTTTTCCTGAAATTCCTATTTTCTGTGTCCTTTTTTACGTTGCGCGCCCCCCGGCCCGGGTACCCACCGTGGAAAAGAGCCAACACATTCATTTTATTTAGTATGTGGCAAGAAGAGAAAAGCATCTGGGCTAGGGGTAATCCCAGTGGTTGAAAGCACTGTTTCGATACTATTATTTATCCTTTTCAATTAATTCTGTATCGCATTTTGCCTCTGGACAGGAGCCTTGCATGACCCACCCTCTGCTTGACAAACATCGCGGCACCCTCGATGGCGCGCTCCAGGCCATCGCCAGCCGTGGCTATTGGTCTCCTTACCCCGAAATGCCCAGCCCCAAGCTGTATGGCGAAACAGCCATGGAGAACGGCAAACAGGCTTTCGAGGCTCACCTGGGCAACGCTTTCGAGTTGGGGCAGCCCGGCCAGACCGGCTGGTACGACAAAGAAACCTCGCCCTACGGAATGGCGCTCGACGTGCGATACCCCGTGTGCGACCCCGAAACGCTGGTCGCCGCGGGCCAACAGGCGATGAAGGCCTGGCAGGCTGCGGGGGCCGAGGGCCGTACGGGCATCTGCCTGGAAATCCTGGCGCGCCTGAACGCGCAAAGCTTCGAGATTGCCCATGCCGTGATGGCCACCTCTGGCCAAGGCTGGATGATGGCGTTTCAAGCGGGCGGCCCACACGCCCAGGACCGCGGTCTGGAGGCCGTGGCTTATGCCTGGCGCGAGCAAAGCTTTGTGCCGGCGCAAACTGTCTGGGAAAAGCCCCAAGGCAAGAACCCGCCGCTGGTCATGAAAAAGCAGTACGAGATCGTCGGCCGCGGCGTGGCCCTGGTGATCGGTTGCGCAACCTTCCCCACCTGGAACACCTACCCGGGCCTGTTTGCGGCACTGGCCACCGGCAATGCCGTCATCGTCAAGCCGCACAGCAACGGCATTCTGCCCGCCGCACTGACAGTACGCACCATCCGTGCCGTGCTGGCGGAAAACGGCATCGACCCCAATCTGGTCAGCCTGTGCGTGGCGCCCCAACGCAGCGTCACCCAGCAATTGGCCACCCACCCCGCTGTCAAATCGATCGACTTCACGGGCAGCAGCGCCTTTGGCCACTGGCTGCTCGATCACTGCCGCCAGGCACAGGTGTATGCCGAAATGGCCGGCGTCAACAACATCCTCATTGATTCCACCGATGCCTACAAGGCCATGCTGGGCAACCTGGCCTTTACCCTGTCGCTGTATTCGGGCCAGATGTGCACCACCACCCAGGCCATTCTGGTGCCTGCCGGCGGCATCGACACCGACGAAGGCCACAAAAGCTACGACGACGTCTGCGCCGACCTCGCCGCCGCCATCGGGCGCTTCCTGTCCAAGCCGGAAGTGGCCCACGCTGTGCTGGGCGCCATTCAGTCCGAAGACACGCTGGCGCGCATCCAGGCGGCCAACGATGGCGTATACGGCCGGGTGGTGCTGGCCTCCACGGCCCTCGAAAACCCCGCCTTCCCCAAGGCCACGGTGCGCACGCCCGTGTTGCTGGCCTGCGATGCCGGCGACGAAGCCGCCTACATGGAAGAACGCTTCGGTCCCATCAGCTTCATCGTCAAGGTGGCCGATACCCCGGCGGGCATTGCGCTATCGGAAAAACTCGTCAGCGAACACGGCGCCTTGACGGTGGGCCTGTACTCCACCCGGCAAGACGTGGTGGACGCCATGACCGAAGCCACCTGGCGCAGCAAGGTGGCCTTGTCCATCAACCTGACGGGCGGCGTGTTTGTGAACCAGTCCGCGGCCTTCTCCGACTTCCACGGTACCGGCGGCAACCCGGCCGCCAACGCCTCGTATTCCGACTCCGCTTTTGTGGCTAACCGCTTCCGCGTCGTACAGCGCCGCTATCACGTCTGAGGCCGCACACATGGAATACCGCAACATTGCATTCACGGTGACAGACGGCATTGCCCGCCTGACCCTCAACCGCCCGGACAAGCTCAACAGCTTTACCGGCGACATGCACGCCGAACTGCGCCACGCGCTGGACAGCATCCAGGACAACCCCGGCGCGCGCGTGCTGGTGCTCAGCGGCGCCGGCCGGGCCTTTTGCGCGGGCCAGGATCTGGCCGATCCCGACATGGCGCCTCTGCCCGATGGCGGCCAGCCCGATATCGGCAATCTGGTCGACAAAAACTACAAACCCCTGGTGCTGCGTCTGCAGAACCTGCGGGTGCCGACGATTGCCGCCGTCAATGGCATTGCGGCCGGCGCAGGCGCCAGCGTGGCCCTGGCCTGCGACGTGGTCATCGCTGCACGCTCGGCCTCGTTCCTGCAGGCGTTCAGCAAGATCGGCCTGGTGCCCGATACCGGCAGCACCTGGTTCCTGCCGCAGCGTATCGGCATGGCGCGCGCCCTGGCGCTGGCCATTCTGGCCGAAAAACTGCCCGCAGAAAAAGCAGCCGAATGGGGGCTGATCTGGGCCGTCCACGACGATGCCGACTTCGCCGCCCAGGTCGACGCCCTGGCCGCTCAGTTGGCCGCCATGCCCACCAAGGCGCTGGTGCGCACCCGCCAGGCCATGCATGCCGCGCCTGGCCACACGCTGGAGCAGCAGTTGTCGTTCGAAGCCGGCTTCATGCGTGAGCTGGGCTGGAGCCGCGACTATGCCGAAGGCGTCGCCGCCTTCAAAGAAAAACGCGCGCCGCGCTTTACCGGGGAATAAGCCATGACCAGTCTCACCATCCCGACGCAGATTCCGCAAGACCCGCAAGCCCTGGCCGAAGCGGTGGCGCAGACCATGTGGTCGCGCGACCGTGCCGCGCAGGCGCTGGGCATCCAGATTCAAAGCATCGGCCCTGGCCGCGCCGTGCTGAGCATGACGGTGCGTGGCGACATGGTCAACGGCCACAGCATCTGCCACGGCGGGCTGATTTTCAGTCTGGCGGACACCGCCTTTGCCTATGCCTGCAATGCCTACAACCGCAACACCGTGGCTTCGGGCTGCAGCATCGAATTTCTGGCGCCCGGCATCGAGGGCGACACCCTGCAGGCCGAAGCCGTGGAGCGCAACCTGGCCGGCCGCACAGGGGTTTACGACATCACGGTGCGCGACAGCGCGGGCAAGACCCTGGCGCTGTTTCGTGGAAAAAGCTATCGCATTGCCGGCGAAGTGATCAGCTCGGACAACGCCGCCTGAACGCCCGAAGAACCTGGAGCACCCATCATGGTTGTCAAACCCCCGCAACCCAACGAGCTGGAAGCCATTGAAACAGCCAGCCGCGACGAACTCAGCGCCCTGCAGCTGCAACGCCTGAAGTGGTCGCTACGCCATACCTACGACAACGTCGAGCCGTACCGAAAACGTTGCCAGGAAAAAGGCGTGCATCCCGACGACTTGAAGACCCTGGCCGATCTCTCCGCGTTCCCTTTCATGACCAAGGCGGACCTGCGCGATCACTACCCCTTCGGCCTGTTTGCCGTGCCGCGCAACAAGATCCTGCGTCTGCATGCGTCCAGCGGCACCACGGGAAAATCCGTGGTGGTGGGCTATACCCGAAACGACCTGGACACCTGGGCCGATCTGATGGCCCGTTCTTTGCGCGCGGCGGGCCTGCGCGCCGGCGACATGGTGCACAACGCCTATGGCTACGGCATGTTCACCGGCGGCCTGGGGGCGCACTACGGCATCGAGCGCCTGGGCTGCACGGTGGTGCCCATGTCGGGCGGGCAAACCGAAAAACAGGTGCAGCAGATCGTGGACTTTCGTCCCGATGCCATCATGGTCACCCCCTCGTACTCGCTGGTGATCGCCGAAGAGTTCGAGCGCCGCGGCATCGACCCCAAGGATATCTCGCTGAAGGTGGGCATCTTTGGCGCCGAGCCCTGGGGCGAAGGCATGCGCGCCGAAATTGAAACCAAGCTGGGCATCGATGCGATCGACATCTATGGCCTGACCGAAGTCATGGGCCCCGGCGTGGCCAGCGAGTGCATCGAAACCAAAGACGGCCCGGTGATCTGGGAAGACCATTTCTACCCCGAGATCATCGACCCCGACACCGGAGAGGTGCTGCCCGACGGCGAACTGGGCGAGCTGGTGTTTACCTCGCTGACCAAAGAGGGTTCCCCCGTCATCCGCTACCGCACCCGCGACCTCACCCGCTTGCTCGCGCCCACGGCGCGCGCCTTCCGTCGCCTGGGCAGGATCACGGGGCGCTCAGACGACATGCTGATCGTGCGCGGCGTCAATGTGTTTCCCACGCAGATCGAAGAGCAGATCCTGCGCGACCAGCGCCTGAACGGCAACTACCAGATCGTGCTGGAACGCCAGGGCCACCTGGACAACGTGGAAGTGCGTTGCGAACTGCAGCGCGAGCTCTCGGGCAAGCTCGGCAGCGACGAGATCGCGCAGTTGTCCAAAACCTTGCAGCACCACATCAAGACCATTGTCGGCATCTCGACCACCGTCACGGTGCTGGAGTTCCACGCCATCCCCCGCACCGAGACCGGCAAGGCCCGTCGCGTGCTGGATCGGCGTCCCAAGCAAGTTTAAGAGGAGAAAAGCCATGTATACCCAAGCCATGGATATCCCGGAAAAGTCCGGCAAGAAGCTCGGGGCGGCGCCTGCCTCGCTCAGCGAGCAAGAAGCGGCTTTCGAGGCGCGCATCGACGCCGATGGCCGCATCGAGCCCCAGGACTGGATGCCCGACGCCTACCGCAAGACCCTGGTGCGCCAGATCAGCCAGCATGCCCACAGTGAAGTGGTCGGCATGCTGCCCGAAGGCAACTGGATCTCACGTGCCCCCAGCCTCAAGCGCAAAGCCATCCTGATCGCCAAGGTGCAGGACGAAGGCGGCCACGGCCTCTACCTGTATTCGGCCGCCGAAACCCTGGGCACGGCCCGCAGCGACCTGATCGACGCCCTGCTCAGCGGCAAGGCCAAGTACAGCTCCATCTTCAACTACCCGACCTTGAGCTGGGCGGATGTCGGCGTCATCGGCTGGCTGGTCGACGGCGCGGCCATCATGAACCAGATCCCCCTGTGCCGCTGCTCGTACGGCCCCTACGCCCGCGCCATGATCCGCGTGTGCAAGGAAGAATCCTTCCACCAGCGCCAGGGCTACGAAGCCCTGCTGGTGATGATGCGCGGCACCGAGGCCCAGCGCAAAATGGTTCAGGACGCCGTCAACCGCTGGTGGTGGAAGTGCCTGGCCATGTTCGGCCCCCCCGACTCGGACAGCCCCCACAGCGCCCAGGGCATGCGCTGGGGCATCAAGCGCATCAGCAATGACGACCTGCGTCAGAAGTTTGTCGACGCCACCGTGCCGCAGGCCAAGGTGCTGGGCGTGACCCTGCCCGACCCCGACCTGAAGTGGAACGAAGAACGGGGCCACTACGACTACGGCCCGATTGACTGGGAAGAGTTCTGGAACACCGTCAACGGCAATGGGCCCTGCAACAAAGAGCGCCTGGCCACCCGCGTCAAGGCGCATGAAAACGGCCGGTGGGTGCGCGACGCCGCCCTGGCGCATGCCCGCAAACAGCAAACTCGCGCAGCAAAGGAAGCAGCATGAGCACTCCAGCACTCAAAGATTGGCCCCTCTGGGAAGTTTTCGTTCGCAGCAAGCAAGGCCTCGAACACAAGCATTGCGGCAGCCTGCACGCCGCCGATGCCGCTCAGGCGCTGCACATGGCGCGCGACGTCTATACCCGACGCCAGGAAGGCGTGAGCATCTGGGTGGTGCCGTCGGTCGCCATCACCGCCAGCAACCCCGATGACAAGGGCGAGCTGTTCGACCCCGCGGCGGACAAAATCTACCGCCACCCGACGTTCTATGAAATTCCTGAAGAAGTGGGGCACATGTGATGAACAAGGCACCGAACGAATATCTGCTGCACCTGGCCGACAATGCCGTCGTGCTGGGTCAGCGTGTCGCCGAGTGGTGCGGTCATGGTCCCATCCTGGAGGAAGACCTGGCCCTGGCCAACGTCAGCCTGGATCTCATCGGCCAGGCCCGCCTGCTGTACCAGCTGGTGGCCACGCGCCTGGGCGGCGATGCCACCGAAGACAGCCTGGCCTATTTCCGCGACGACACCGAGTTCCTGAACTACACCCTGCTGGAACTGCCCAACCATGACGCCCTGGTTGGCTATGCCGCCAGCGACATGGATTACGCCACCACCATCGTGCGCAATTTTTTCTACAGCGCCTTGATGGTGTTGCTGTGGGACAAGCTGCAAAGCTCGACCGATGCCGACCTGGCCGCCATTGCCGCCAAGTCGCTCAAGGAGGCCCGCTACCACCTGCATCATTCGGCCGACTGGCTGGTGAAGTTTGGCGATGGCACCGAAGAATCCCATCAGCGCGCCCAGGCCGCCGTGGACCACCTCCACCCGTATACCGAAGAGTTCTGGACGCCCAGCGCTCAGGAAGAAGCCGCGATCGCCAATGGCACCGCCCCCGATGTGCGCGCATTGCACCAGGCCTGGGACGCCCTGGTGGCCGACACCCTGGCCACCGCCACGCTCAAGCGGCCGCAGACGCAGGGCTATGTGCCCGAGGGCAAACAAGCCCGGCACTCCGAGCACCTGAGCTATCTGCTCGGTGAAATGCAAAGCCTGGCGCGCGCCCACCCCGGCGCAACCTGGTAGGTTCCCGAAAGAAGTGAGCGTGGATCATGGAAAGCGCAAAGGCAAAAATCTGGGCCGCCCTGGAGCACCTGACCGACCCCGAGATTCCGGTGGTCACACTGCGGGAACTGGGCATTTTGCGTGACGTGCGCGTAGCGGTCGACGGCAGCCTGGAAGTGGTCATCACGCCCACATACAGCGGTTGCCCGGCCATGGGCCAGATCGAGGACGACATCCGCGCCAGTCTGGCCCAGGCAGGCATCGAAGCGCATGTGGTCACCCAATTGGCTCCGGCCTGGACCACCGACTGGATGACCCCGGAAGCCAAAGAGAAGCTGCGCGCCTATGGCATCACCCCGCCCCAGCGACGCTGCGCCGACGAGGCCGGCGGCGGCGCCCACGTGCTCACCTTCATGCCGCCGCGCCCCACCGAAACCGTGCCCTGCCCGCGCTGCGGCTCGCACAACACCACCCTGACCTCGCAGTTCGGCTCCACGGCGTGTAAGGCGCTGTACAAGTGCCTGGACTGCCTGGAACCCTTTGACTACTTCAAACCTTATTGAGACGACCGGAGTGCGCACGCCATGTCTACACCCCATTTCCAAGCACTGAGCGTCAAGCGCATCAGCCCCGAAGCGGCGGGCGCGGTGGCGATCACATTCGATATCCCCCAGACTGAGCGCGAACGCTTTGCGTTCGAGCCCGGCCAGTACCTGACCCTGCGCACCACCATCGACGGTCAGGACGTGCGCCGCAACTATTCCATCAGCAGCCAGCGCAGCCGTCTGGCCAAGGCGGGCGAGCTGGAAGTGGGAATACGCCCCGTCGATGGCGGCCTGTTCTCCAACTGGGCGGCCACGTCGCTCAAGGCGGGGGACACGCTGCAGGTCATGCCACCGGAGGGGCGCTTCGTCGTGAAGAAAAAGCGCGCCCTGCATCGCGTGGGCTTTGCCGCCGGCTCGGGCATCACGCCCATCCTGTCGATTGTGGCCAGCACCCTGGAAGAGCAGCCCGATTCCAAGTTCACCCTGATCTACGGCAATCGCCGCATGTCGACGGTGATGTTCAACGAAGCCTTGCAGGACCTCAAAGACCGCTACCGCGACCGCTTCACCATGATCCACATCCTCTCGCGCCAGGCGCAGGAAGTGGACCTGCTGCAGGGGCGCATCGACGAGGCCAAGGTGCATGAGCTCATCCATACCCTGCTGCCGGTAGGCAGCATGGACGAAGTCTTCATCTGCGGCCCCGACGCCATGATTTCCGCGACCGAAGCCGCCTTGCTGCAAGCGGGCGTCGCCCAGGACCGCATCCACACCGAACGCTTCACCACCAACATGCCCGCGGGCGCTCATCCGGTGGGCACCGCCAACCGGGCCGAAACCGAAGCCAGCGCCGCCAAGGACATCATGCTTACCCTGGTGCTGGACGGCAAAGAACACGAAATCGCCATCGGCCCGGATGAGCACATCCTGGACGCAGGCCTCAACGCGGGCCTGGACCTGCCGTTCTCATGCAAGGCCGGCGTGTGCTGCACGTGCAGCGCCAAAGTGCTGGAAGGCGAAGTGACCATGGACAAGAACTTCACCCTGGAAGAGGACGAGGTGAAGCATGGCTTTGTGCTGACCTGTCAGTCGCGGGCGGTGACCAAACGCTTGCGTGTCAGTTATGACGAGCGTTGATTGAATAATACGGGCGATGCCCTCGTCGTGAGCGACGAGGTACACGCTTTGAGAAAAATGAGGGGATCAGCGCGGCAGCGGAATAGTGAGCCCGGGAAATGCTTTCAAAAGCTTTTTGTCCATGGTCACCAACCGGGTACCCAGTCTTTGGGCCAGGGCAACGAACTCGCAATCGTATGCTGAACAGTCACTGGCTCGAACCAGATCGAGGACATCGTCAGACGGAACCTCGTACTCAAACCCGGCCAGCAAGCCCTCCGCTTCCGCCTGAAGCCCGCAGGCCTGCTCAAACGTCAGCGTTCCGCGCCTGAGGCAACCCGCCAAGATATTGCGGAACTCACTCCGCCACAATACCGGCGCCGCCCATTCCGGCTCTCGCAGCAACAAGGCATCGGCGGCTGCGGAGAACTCGCAAGGCAAATACAAATACGCCAGCACATTCGAATCGACAACGATCATAGGCGCCCTGCCTTCTTGTCGGTGTCAACATCCTCCGCATGAAACGCATTCTGCGGCAAACCAGCTCGCAACGCGCGCGCGCGTGCCAAGCGCTCCGCTGGACTAAACCGACTGGGCAACAGCACCGACTCCAGGCACACAATAGCCTCACTATTCAGGCTGCGGCGGTGACGTTCGGCCGACACTTTCAGCCTTTCGTACACGGCATCCGGTATGTTTTTCAGGGTCAACGTCGTCGACATGGCCTCACTCCAGATTTCAAATTGAAACCAAAACGGTTCCATTATGGAATAAGACAGCGAAATTTCAAAGGCGTTCCCAGCAGAAGAACCGCTCCCAAACTTGGACAAGTAAGCAAGCAGGTACAAACGAAACCCGCTATCAACCGGGGGCAATCCCCCTTTTTACTGGATATGCATGCATGCCCTACACTTTTTCTACCCAGACTATGGGAATCACCACACAAATAAAACCTTGCAGCACTAAATAACCAAAGAACGCACCCACACCACCAAAAACTCCTGCAACAATTGCTGTGGTCAATGTAAATATCGCTCCCATCGAAATCCGCGCTAACGTCAGCCAACCCGAACCACCCGATTTACGTCCTCGATATTCTTCTAAACAGGTAAACCATGTTATCGCCAGTGATATCAACGCTAATAAACGCGCCGGATTGCCGAATTACTTCAACCGGCGGTCGAGCTCCGCCTGGGCAAAAAAAGCGCTCGCCAGCTTCAGAATCTCATTGGGCTTGCGTAGCTCCCTTGAGGTGCCAGGCAGTCGCTTGCCCACCACTATTTCACAAAAGAACGGCCCAACGAGGGCGATATCTCCAATCCCGACTAGTCACCAACCCCCAACAGATACAAGAAAATGGGCTCTGGCATTACTGCCAGAGCCCATTTTTACGTCCGCATCACTGCGGATTTTTTCATTAATTGTGAGAATGAATTTTCATTAATCATGAGAATTTTTCAACAATTGTGAGAACCGACACCCTCTGTCGAGTCTCACAATTACTGAAAAACCAGCCATTGATTTCAAAGGATTTTTTCACTAATTGTGAGACTGAAAGCAGCCATGTTCTCATAATTACTGAAAAAACTCGGAATTTTTCCCACAATTACTGAAAATTTTCGAGAAGCCTCCGGCAGCACTGGGCGTCGGCCGTCAATGCGACGGCGTGACAACCGTGGGGCGGGGCCTCTTGCCCTCTGACTGATGAGGCCCGAAAATGTAAGGGCCTGCAAGAGTTTCCCGTGTAAGCGGGGGTGAACGGCGAGCCGCGTCCATGATAGTGAAGCGTTCCAGAGTCGGATGCAAGCGAGGTACGGATGATGACAAACACAGGTGTTGTGGCGATTCTGGCACTCATGGCGTGTGGCGTGCTTGTTGCGCAGTACGCCGACAGGGTGGCTGCCGGGTTAGAGCATCTTGCCGACTGGCTTGATCATATGCGCACGGAGAGCAAATGAAAAAGGAAAACGCAAGGTTTCCATGGGGACCAATCATTGCCTGGTGCATGGGGCTGTCCCTGTCGTTGGGTGTGATGGCCTGGCAGCAGCCGACTTCGATGCAAATGACTTATCTGTTGATGGCGCTCGCCGTGTTCTACGGTGGTGGCGGCTTGGTCGGATTTTTTGCCAGCGATTGGGCACAAGAGCGATGGGGAGGTGAGACGGTATGAGCGCTACGGAAGGTTTTATCTGGGGCACATCCATCATGATGCTGGGATCAGTGGGGCTGCTCGCATTCGCTATGTGGATACGAGTCCAGGATGAACGGTGGCGGGAAAAAGAGGCTCAAGACGCAGAGCGCGAGGCCTTCAGAAAGGCCTTCACGATCCATCAGCACTGACGCACTGAACACTGCGTATCACAGCGAAGCGGACATCAACCGGCCTGGCCGACGTTGGTGTCCGCTTTGTTGGTTTCAAACCCTCAGCTTCGAGCCCTTTGTCATGGTTGTCCCACTGCGGTTTTCATTTGCACTTTTGAATTAACTAACTAGCGATAAGAAGCTTTGGATTTTTTTATTTCAATATCAGATTTATCCATTCTTCCTAACAATGCTCGCAAATCACTCCCGGACGTCTCGTTTTTTGGTCCTAAAATAATTTCTTGGATAATTCCCTCTTTAATGTGCTCAGAAAAATCAAATTCATAATATGAGCATACCCTATTACGAGAAATTCTGTATTTAGGCTCAGATAATTCAAATAAACTTTGTGTTGTTTTGTTCGTTGTCCTGCTGGCCATAACAAGTGGAGCATGAATTAAACGATACTCTTTTTCTTCATGAAAGGCAGGATTTTTCGCTATAACAGCATAACCAATAAGCCATCTAATAGCGGTATCCATGGAGGTATTAAAATACGGAAAAGGCTGTTGAATCCCCATTTCCAGACTAATAGTATCCAAATAGGCAGATTGGGCTTGCATCAGGTTGGCGTCGAACTGCATCCCGTTCTCTTCGTATATTAGCGCGAACTCAACCAGATGCTTAACAAGCGATTTTTGCTTGTCAGCATCGTACTCTATCCGTGAAAGGTTCAATTTTTCCTTGTTCCCATCCCCTAGATTTGCCATTCTTGGTATTTCGTGGGTGCAAGGAAATATATCGCTATTAAATCCTATAGCAAATCCGTAACCATCGCTCGCATATCCCCTCCACTGGCTTAGAAGATCGCCATCTTCAGAGAAGCAGCAAACATAGGGACTAAATTTCGAGTGATTGTAGGATGTTGCGACCTTATTGATGGCGTCCTGAGAATATTTTGATGATAGTTCAGAAAAAACATCACTAATAATGCCTGCAACCCAACTGCCATCCAAATAATCAGACATATTATGCAAACCAGACAACCAAAGCTTTTTTCCCTGCATGATTCCGAGAAAGCCTTCTGGGCTGCAGTAGTGATATAGAATCATATTATAAGAAAAATTATTTAATAGAAATTTGGCCAATCATTCCATGGTGCCCAGGTTGGCCTTACTGTTGATGGCGTTTGCTGTGCTCTACGACGGTGGCTGTTTTGTCGATTTTTTCCGGCCTCGGAAGCAAGTGCCAACTTGCTAGGCTTTAATCATATATCCACAGTAATCGGGTTTCCTGAATAGAGATCGAGTTCGAGCCTTGTCTAGCCAAGAAAATTTGCTATCTAGCTCATATGTTGCAACGAGTTGATCTGCTATTTCCTGTTGTCGCAGGAAATACAGGGATTGGAGTATGTTATAGACTGCATTCGTCTTTTCAAAAATATGGAAATAGTCTTGTCGAATGGAGCTGTTGTCTGAAGCCGCGAATTTCCCATGGGCTTCTCGAAGATGAATTGCGTATATATGTGCATAGGATTCTGAAAAATCTAGATCCCTAGCAAAGTAAAATAATGCAGATAACCCAGCTAATATTTCTGGGGTAATTTTTGATCCGACTGCATGCCAAACATCTTGTTTTATGACGGAGCCCTCTTTGATTTCATCAATAATAGTATCTAGGTCGTGCTCGCCCGCATCGAGGTCAACAGGAGCTTTGTCGGACTCCAATTCGTGTAGCTTGAACCAGTGAAAGACGAACTCATAAATATCGTCTTTTGTAACTCCCAGTAGAGGAAGTTCAACACCGATCTCTGGGGCAAGCTCAAAGTGCGACTTAATTTTTTCTATCGCATCTGAAAGCTCTTTGCTTCCAATGCCAAACTTTTCCTTGATCGTATCTCTTGTGGTGTCGAATGATTTGTCGGTCCATGTGGTTCGATGAGGTAGTAGGGTGGCTATCTCAAACAGATCCCTTCGAGATAGTTTTTTGGTAAAACTGCCCCATGAGTATTCTTCGAGAAGATAGGTGTTTAGTCTATGCAGTTCGTCAAGAGTGGCTTCTAGCTCTGTAAAGCTACGTTTCAATACCAGGAAATTTATGACAGATACATTGACCAGATGTTTTCTGCTTTCCGTGTCTATTGGATATCGAAAGGTTTGTCCGGTAGCGTCAATCTCAGCGATATCGTTAATTTTTATATTTAAGCGCTCGATTATTTGGTCGTAACGGCTATCTATTTTTTTGGCGGATTCCTTAAAAAATTCCCAAATATTATTTATGTTATGAGACCCAGAAAAGTCGAATATTAGATTGCGAGATCGATAGCTTTCAAGTTGAATTAGTTCAGATATGGAACCTTTTAGTCGCAACTCAACGGAGTGCCTCATGTTGAAGCATACCGGGTATATCAATTCGTCAACGGAATACTTTATGCCCTTGGTCCGAAGAACCAAATCTATGAGGATAACTGCCGCTTGAGAGAATCCTTTAGAGTATTCCCAATATCCTGGGGAACCATTTTCCCCTACGCAAGCATTTGCCCAGAATGGCTCGGAACCTGTAAATGTTGAGTTGTACTGTCTCATAGTATGTTCAAAGAGCGAATGCGTGCCACCGACAGATGTCCGCCTTGTAGATTTTCAAACCTTCAGCTTCAAATCCTCTTCCATGGTCGAGCGTTCTGCGAGCCACTGCTCTCGACCATAGCGATACCCCGGAAACTCCTGCTCAATCGTCGTTTTGCCCTGAAGTAGCCGCTTGCCAAGATCAGCCACGACCCGGAGTTCGGCCTCATCACGCACCTCTAGCGGGACGACGAGATGGACGCTTGTAGACCATGACAGACGTTCACGGCGGTAGCTGGCGGGCACATCGAAATCAATGCCGTCGGCCCGCAGGGTGTTGGTGACGGCATTTAGCCTGTCGTAATGCGCACCTGCTTCGCCCTGCGGAGTTGGCCGTGTGTAATACTCAATCCGCTTGCGCGAACGGCCGACCTGTTTGTAGTGAGGGACGAATTCTGTCAGGACGTTGTGCTTCGGAGGGTCTCCGGCCTGGTTCCAAGCTCGATCCTGGATTTCATTTTCGTAGACCCAACGAGGGTGCCGCCAATGCACCATGACGCGCCGACCACCCAAAATGAAGCCTACCTCGTCCCACCATGACAGCGCGGTGCGAGGATCTTTCCCATACACATGCGGGATGAAGAGCCCATCCCTCATGAGCCACTGGGAGCGGCGATGGTAGTTCCGCTGCGATTCGCGCATCTGTTCAAGGCGTTTGATTTTCATATCTAAGCCATTCGATTAAAGGCGTAGTGCCTATGTCGTCTAGGTCTTGGCATCAGGTTGATGCAGCCGATCACCAAGATAAAATCTATGGTCAGCCCGATTTTTGCAAGGCAGGTTGGTGAGGAGTAAAGTGGGTTTGCTTAAATCTATCCGGAGTCGATATGGGGGGCTGTATCCCCGCTCCTTGATGAGAGCCGCGCC